>FLNU01001384.1_pt1 | contig 16614 bp, 22 predicted proteins | sample 1140361 | NCBI WGS metagenome assembly FLNU01 (sample SAMEA3878206, study PRJEB12797) | bioreactor metagenome | biome: Moose rumen | place: Sweden | collected 2011-10 | reverse complement strand
ATTTTTTATTAAAATTTCAGTATGGAATGTTATGCGTTTTTAGAATATGAAAACAAAAAATTGACTTAAATATAAAAAAGCACTGACAATTATGTCAGTGCTTTTGTGTTTTATAACTATGCTGCTACGTCTAATTTTTTGCCTGCTTCAGGTTTTTCTTCTTCTTCAGTGGCTTGCGCATTTACTGCTTCTTGAGCTTTTGGCGCTTCTTCTTTCTCTGCCGGCTTTGCAGAGATTTCAACTGTATCAGCTGCCGGACTATTTTCTAGTGATTTTACATTTGGCAATTCGTTTTTAATAAAATCATCTAAAGGCATTTGGCGAACACCATTTTTGTCGCCATTAATTGTTACAATTCCATTGTTTTTAGTTGCAGTTGCATTTTCGCCCTCTTTTGTAACATACTTAATTGTTGTAAATGTAGGTAATGCTTTAATTTCTTCTACCATTTTTATCCCTTTCAAATTTTCTATTACCCGATACTTTTATAATTAATATGAATATCAAAAATTGACTAAATTCCTAAGATTCTTTACAATTCTTAATCCTCTGTATTTCCATTATATCATAAAGATATGTTTTTAGCGTTGTTAAATAAAATTATTAATGATATTCTTATATTATGATTGATTTGGTAATTTTATTTGTTTTATTAAATCGTGATTTAACAATGTATGCGATAAGTAAGCGTATACAAGATAATTTTAGAGCGTTTACTAATCCGAGTTTTGGTGCAATAAAACCGGCTCTTGTAAGACTGGAAAAGTTAGGTTGTATAAAATCTTCCAAATTGATGTCTGATGGCGGTAAACTTTCTATTTTTTATTCAATTACTAAAGATGGGATGAAATATCTTAAAAATTTGATGTTAGAATCCTTTTCAGGCAATCCTGTCCAGTTTCTTTCTGATGCGAGAATAAAGCTTTCCTGTGCTTCATTTTTGGAGGATAGCGAATTAAGCCAAATGCTTGAAGAAATAAAGTCAAATGCTGTTTTGCATAGGGTTAGCGCACAAAAAACTCTCGATGATGAATACACCCCTTTGGATTTTTATCAAAAGATAGTTTTAGATAATACAATTTGTGATTACAATAATCTTATTTCCATGATTGAAGGGTTTGAGAAAAAATAATGGCTGCAATTGTAGACAGTGTTTTAAAAGATTCTATAGCTCAAGAATTGAATATTGAAAAAGGAGATGAGCTTTTATCTGTTGATGGCTGTAAAATGGCCGATATGATTGATTATAATTTCTATATGAAATCAGAATTTATTACTATTGAAATAAAAAAGAAAAACGGTGAAATTGAAGAAATAGAAATAGAAAAAGATTTTGATGAAGATTTGGGTATTGTTTTTGAAAGTGCTGTTTTTGACAGGATAAAACCTTGTTTGAATCATTGTATTTTTTGTTTTGTAGATCAGCAGCCAAAGGGGTTGCGCAACACTCTTTACATAAAAGATGATGATTACAGACTTTCATACCTTCAAGGAACATATATAACCATGACAAATCTGAAAGATGCTGATAGAGAACACATCAAACGCATGCATCTTGGACCTTTTTATATTTCTGTTCATACAACAAATCCTGATTTACGAGTAAAAATGCTTCGCAATCCTAATGCCGGAAAAGCTTTAGAAAATTTGCAATGGTTTCGAAAAAATAAAATACCTTTCCATGCTCAGATTGTTTTGTGCCCCGGGTATAATGATGGAAAAGAATTAGAAAGGACTTTAACTGATTTAGAAAAACTTAAAAATACCGTTTTGTCCGTTGCGATTGTACCTGTAGGAACTACACAATTTAGAGAAAATCCATTGAAAAGAGTGGATTCCAAATGTGCAAAAGAAACAATCGAAATAGCTTCAAAATTTAAACGTGTATGCTGCTCTGATGAATTATTTCTACTCGCAGATTTGCCTATTCCTCCTGCGAAATATTACGGAAGCTTTTCTCAATTGGATGATGGTGTAGGATCTTTGCGCTTAACCTATGATAGTTTTAAAAAATTGCCTCTTCCTAAAGAAATTTCCAGGAAATATAAAATAGTCTTTGCTTGTTCTTATGCTGCACATAAAATGCTTGAAAAAGTTGCGAGAAAACTTTCTAAAATTAAAAATCTAAAAGTTGAGGTACACCCTGTTAAATCAAATTATTGGGGAGAAGATATTACTGTTGCAGGACTGATAACTACAGATGATTTAATCCGTACCGTAAAAGATTTGAATTGTGATCTTGTTGTCATACCTTCAGTTATGCTTAGACCATATAGCGAAGATTTTTTGGATGGCAAGAATCTAGACTACGTTAAAGAAAAATCGGGCAAAAAATTCTTTGTACAGCAAAATATATATTCACTTAAAGAAATTGTGGATTATATAACCCAACTCTAAGGATTTTCTTGTATTTTTCCTCTTATACTTCCTTCGTTTAATTCTTTATAATTTATTCTTGAAGAAGTAATAGGTTGTTTGTAACTATATTTATTTAAAGAGTTTTTATCGAGAACAACAAATGGAGGTAGAATTGAACCTTTATATAACGAAGTCGCCATCCTACGATAGAATTTATCAAGCCATTCAATTTTTTGTTCTTTTGAAATCTTATTTTTCTTTTCATATAAAAATTCAGATTCAAGCATTTTTTCGTAATATTCATTTTTATTTTCTATTCGCCAAATTACTTCGTCTAAAAATTCATAAGGCATAAGAGCATCTTCTGCAATAAGGGGTTTCCCTGTTTTTGGGTCAATTGCAAGTTCTGCCCCCGGTTTTTTAAGTATAATACTTTCCGGAATTACATTTTTTACACTACGGTTTTCATTCATCCAGCGAGCAAGTGCAAAAAGTTTTGTCTTAGTCACATCCGCAATTGGAGCAAATCCTCCGGACATATCACCGTTTATTGTTGCATATCCCATATATGCTTCGGATTTGTCAGAAGTTGCAATCGGCAAGCATTTACTAAATTCATTACTAATCCCCCACAAGATAACAGCTCTTGTGCGAGCTTGAATATTATCGTTAGTAAAAGATTGTTTATAACGATAATTCCATTGCTTTTCGACATCTTTAAATAAACCATTCAAATTCTTGGATGTCGTATCAACCATTTCTTTAATCGGGATAACTTTGAAATTAATTCCAAGATTATGAGCCAATTGCTCTGCGTCAGTTTTACTTTCTTGACTAGTAATTTTAGATGGCATGCTTATACCTAAAACGTTTTCTGCTCCCAAAGCATCCGCAAGTAATACTGCACAAACAGTAGAATCAAGCCCGCCCGAAAGCCCTAAAACCGCACGTTCAAAGCCATTTTTATTAAAATAATCTTGAATTCCTTGGATTATGGTTTTGTAAGTTCTTTCAAGATCCCATTCGTAATCTAATGTAAAACTCTTTAAATCAGGCATGCTTTCAAATTTAGGATATATTTTTTTTAAGTCATTTTTTATATTTACAATTAATAACTGTTCCTCAAAGGTTTTTGCTCTTGCAAAGATTTCTCCGTTTTTATCATATACAACACTTGAACCCTCAAAAACCATGTTGTCAACAACTCCTGTTTGATTTGTGATGATAACGGGTGTTGAATATTTTTTTGCAATTTGGGCATAATTTGAGAATTCTTCTTTTTTTAATGCAGGGATTGCACAACAGCCTGCCAAATAACTTGTACTGTTTATATTTATTTTAAAAAGTCCGAAATTGTCGTTATTTTTCTGCAATATCTCTTTGATTTCACCGTTAGACAGCACTGCAATCGAATTATAATAACAGTTCGCATCTTTTACAGGTTCTAAAAAACCTACAATTGCGGTGGTATTGGTTGTAATTTTTGCAATTTCTTTTAACCATTTAAAATTTTCTTCTGCTATTTTGGGGTATCGCTTTACAATATCTTGAATTGGACATCCTATTAAAGCTGATTCAGGAAATATTATAAGCTCCAGCCCTATATTTTGGGCATGTTTAATATATTTTGCAATTTTTTTTGCGTTATATTCGATGTCCCCTGCATTTGGATTTAATTGTGCTAAACCGATTGAGCCTGATTCTAAATGCCCTCTTAGTTCTGCTTCTGCCTGCGAGGTAAAATCTCCGGCTAATTCATAAATTCGATTAATAATTTCATTTTTCATATTATTATTATATGAGAAAAATATTTTTGTGTTAATATAGTTATGCACATAGCGGTATCGTCTAGTGGTTAGGACGGGAGATTCTCATTCTCCAAACAGGGGTTCAATTCCCCTTACCGCCGTTTATTTTCAGACTCTCTTATTTGTCGTGTACCCGATATGTACCCTAATTAACTTCTCGTAAAATAATTTATCGTTTTAGAAAATTCTTTATAATGTTGTGTTCTTTTGTAAATTCGTCATCAGTATTATGAACATACTTCATACTAGTTCGAATGTCTTTATGATGAAGAAACCCCTTAATTTTAGTAGGTGTTGTACCTTCTCCTAATGTTGTCCCGATACTATGACGGATAATATGGAAGCCATTTGCCTCTATGCCAGCTTTATTGAATATCTTGTTAATAATATCTCTGCTCGGATTTGCATAAGGTTTCCCGGTTTCTACTCTAGGGAACACATATCCATTATCTTTAATTCCTAATTGAACGAATATATTATACATATCCTCAGTTATAGGGTGTTTTATATCCTGTTTCCCTTTGTTATCTTTAGGTTTAATTCTAATAATTCCATTATTAATCTGAACCCATTCCCAACGCATTTTGTTTACATTACCGATACGAAATCCTGTATAGAAACACATTAGAACTAAGGGCTTGTGTTTAATAAATTCTTCTGTATCAAGCAAATCAAGGACTTTGGTGGTTTCTTCCTCGTTTAAGAACTTAACATTTTCGTCTGGTTCTTCTAACGGGTCTAAATGTTTACAAGGGTTCTTAACTAGCAAATCATCTACAATAGCGAGATTAAATGCTTTAGATAAAAAAGCAACATACCTGTTTATAGTACTATTAGACAGTTTCTTTTCTTCCATTAGCCAAGAACGAAACTTTATAATATCACTTTGTTTTAGTTTGGCAGCGTCTTTATTTAGCCCCCAGAACTGCCTAACGGCTTCAATCTTTTCTTTTGGTTCACGTTGTCTATTGTTCTGGGCATTATAAGCCTTATATATATCACATAGGTCTTTTAATGGTACAGGCTTTTCAACTTTGGTAAGTCCTACTTCTTCCTGTCGCATTTTATACTTTTCTGCTTCATAGATTACGTTTGCTTCTGCTCTATTTTTAGCACCTTGAGCAACTATGTTACGAACTTTACCGTGAACTTTAGGTCTGATGTAGAATGTGTCGCCTACTTGTGCTATGCCATTTATATAATGCTTCTTGGTACTTTTGCCCATAGTAATACCTACTAACTTTCAAAGAACCTACGCATATTTCTAGCCAGAACAAAAATAGTACCACCGACTTCTTTAAAGCAGTCAGCAGGAATATCCCCCTTCTTTCTCCAAGTATATAATGTACTTAGGGCTACTCCTAAATAATCTGCACATGCTTTCATGCTTATAGTTCCAAAGGGGGAACTAATAGCCGATAAACTTGTATGTACTTCTCTTTTAATTGGAACTGTGTTTTCCATAATACATTCTCCTTGTTATACATTTCCTAACTTATACATATACTAACACGCATGTGTGGGTCTTGTCAAACATTACTTAAATTATTCTTTTTCGAACATATTATAACTGCTTATTTTATAAGCAGTTATTGGTTTTTAGCACAATATTAGCGTTTGACAAAATAACTAATGTATGATAATGTTACTGATATGAACAAAAAAGAATTACAGAAAACAAAAAAATCAAAGAAGGTTTCTGCTGACAAAGATAAAGATTACATTAATGATGTAATTGACAAAATATCTGCCAATATTAGTGAGTATGTAACTACAATAAAAAAAAGTGCAGATATAACAACTAGAGAAATGAGTCGACGAACCAATGTTTCAATAGCGGTTATTAGTGATATTCAGCATAATCATTACTTACCGAAAATGGAAGTATTGCTGAAATTGGCATATGGTATGAAACGGGATTTTTCAAAGGTATTAGAAGCTCTATGGGATACTGACACTGCAAAAGATTGGGAAAATAAGATAGGTAAACCATTAGCAAGTGAAGTGACAGAACGTGAAACAACTGATAATAAAATGTCATTGGACAGAATGCTTGCAAGAGAGGGTTTAAATAAGAATGATATTAAAGAAGTCCTAGAATTTATTGCATTCAAGAAGTGTAGGAAAAAGAAGTAAATTATTAGGGGTGCAATTTCTAAACCGTCAAGTGTGTTATATCTGTTGTAATACAACCTCATTTAATACCCCTCTACTTATTCATGACTTACTCATGACTTACTTCTTACTTGTTTATATTTGATTAGTATTTATTCTTTTAAAGCGACAGAAAGCAACGTAAATCCTCTGCGACAGTCATGTCATTATGTATGAATTCTTTTGCTTGGGTTTATATTTTATAGTACAGGCGACAGAAAGCACGTTGGGTTTGACACCAAATCCAACTGCGACAGATACTAATTAACCCATTGTGGTAATTCTCATATAGATGAACATTTAGAGCAACTACTTGTGTAGTTGCTTTATTTTCATGTCAGAAATTACTTTTGATTACATTTTGAATTGTTCATAGAAATTCATGGAGAATAATTACAATGGCAAAAACAAAGTTCAATCCTGCTGACTATAGAGAGCAGCAAAAGAAGAAGTTGAATGTTGGGTACGTTCCCGGCTTTCACTATGACATAGTGTATGAAGAAGTCGAGGGGCATGGTTTTGAAACCGTTAGAGATAATGCAACGGTAGAAGATGTTATTCGTTACCTAGATAACAAACAGAAAAAGTATCTAGGCGAATTAGTTCCTAATCACTCATGTATTTACATAGTGTGTAATTCTCTTGCGTTCAAGTTGCTTAATTTCAAGACCTTATGGGCATACGAACCCGCGTATGATAACTATGTTTACTACTTTCAGTATGATAACTATTACATTGATTATCTATCGAAGTACCTGACAAGTTATAAGTTAAAGGTGGAATGGTATCACACACTACACTTCACTAAAAACAAAATGCCGAAGTTCTGCCCGGCATGGCAACAATACCACCTTACGTCATTACCGAAAATGACTGAAAGTATTGCCGATAAGATTATTCAAGTCAGTAATGACCTAATTAATAATGACGGCTATTATTATCAAATCAACCAAATGAAACCTATATACCGCATACCACAGGCAGTATGCGGACGTTTGGCAAAAACGGTACTGCCATATAGCACGTTATCGTGCTTGGAGGCCATATTACAGGTATGTAGCCACAGTTCCGCAATAATTGAAAATACGGAATTACATCAACCTTATAGATTTGATTTCATTGATTTCATGTTGTTGATGTTCAATGATAATGACGATATTGACGACATTGATGATATTGATGATTATATAACAGAGGATAATCTAGCAACGTGTAAACAGGCACTTAATGACCTAATTGATAAAGGTTACATAGACAAATATGTCATAGATGAAAATGTACTTACTTTCACATCAGCATTCATCACCCGGCATGTACGCCAACAAATCAAGAGGAGTGTGCATTACTTTGATGACTTACCTGCACAAAGACCTTATGTAGCAACCTTTATAAGTTACCTTTGGTGGATACAGCACGCAAATCATAAAGCATTAACTATTGCTCTTGATACTTTGCTTGCCAACTTAAGCCTTGACCGCCTGTTGCGAGAACACCGCAATAGCGAAATTGCAGAAATATTAAATATCTTGCGTGAATTCGGTTACAAGTACAATTTACTTGAACCTGATGAAGTTCACCCTAAAATCACATCAGATGACGTTAAATACCTGAAAAATAATAGAACCAAATTATATGAGTATATTAAAATACTGTTACTAAATAATATAGGAGAGAAAAAAGATGATAAGACCTAGAAAATTTAGCGACCTCTTCATATTTAAAAATAAATATGGTCGCTTACACATCAACAAGAGCAAGTGGACTCTTGAACAGTTGAAAAAAGAATATGCAGATTATGTATTTTCTAATTATTCAACATTTATGGAATATTATACTCGTGATGAGTTTTATTTCCTAATACCTATTGAAGAAGCAGCAGCCGAATGGCTTTGGCTAAAAGGGGAAATTTCAGATGAAGATTACCCAAATGCTAAATTCTTCTACAATAACTGGCACTTTCATTACGTTAATGTTGAAAGATGTCGTGCTATGGGTTGCAGGAGTCCATTTGAATAGTAGAGAGAGGGCTTGCCCTCTCTCTTGACACAGTTTGATTTAGATTTCACATAACAATGGAGAATAATAAAATGGAAAAAGAAGAAATTAAACGAATAGCAAATGAAGTAATCAAGAATTACATTGCTAAACATGGCATGGCACCTTTTGCAACAGCCAAAGAAAACCAGAATGTTGCAAAAGAGGTATTGAAGAAATGCCACCAAAAGTATCAGAAAGACGTGTTAGACAAGTTAATAGATAATGACTAATATGTCCGTTTATGACGTATATAAGACATAATAGAACTCTGTTTTTATTTATATTATACTTGCCCATTATTGCCTAATAACAGGCATGGTGGGCATATAGCCACGTTTTGAAAAGACATATAAAATGGTCTTGTATATCCCCAAGGCACACTATGACAGAGATAGAGCAAAATTGCCTTAAAGCGTCATTTTCTTAAAATACAGTCTGGGTGCGGGTTTAGCACCCATGAAAGTTTACGGAGTGCAGCCCCCATATACCTAATCTATGTAAAAGACCAATAAGAATAAACCAAAAAGACTCAATAAGAATGTACCACCCAATAAAAGAACCCAGAATAAAATAATACAACTGCAAGTGATATCAAATATTAACGGCACTATATGAACCGCTTGACCTTGTTGTTGACCTGTACATCTATTCACTCGTGTATTTCCAATATGTTTTAATATTACATTCGCTATGAAATACTTATTTACTAGACTTTGAGAGAGATAGTCAATTTCATTTCGGTTCATTACTATCACCTTTAAGCCCTTTAGCTAGTTTATAATAAGATGTTTTCTTTAATCCTAGTTCATTCATTGCTTGTACGTGCGTTATATCGCCCCGGCATGCACGTTCGTACAATTCCTTAAAGTTTGGTGGTGCAACAACAACTGGGCGACCTAGCACTTTACCTTGTGCTTTCCGTTGAGCTAACGCACGTTTTGTGCGTGTGCTTAAATTGCGTTTCTCTAACTCACTACATAATGAAAGCACTGCAAGTATAATGTTTCGCATACCTTGTTGCATTAAATCTAAGTTTTCATGTTGTGATGTATTTAATATTGATTCCTTTTCATTCAGTGTAATAAAATTCGCTTTCTTTTCTTCTACAATTTGCCTATAAACCTTTGCTAGTCCTGCTTGCGACCTATGTAGGCGAAAGACTTCAACTGTAATGACAGTGTCATTTGCCCTTAAATTATCAAGCATTACAGGGAGTTGTGAACGTTGCGATACTGGGGTATCTCCCTTACACTCATCTTTGTAAAATGTTGCGATATGTAAGTTATGTTCCTTTGCATATTGTTCAATTGCATAAACTTGATTTTCTATTGTCATTGAGCCGTCATTCTTCGATACTCTGCAATAGGCATATATTCTATTTTCTGTCATATTATCTCCTAATTGGTGTAAGGTTGCCGTTAGGCAGCAACCTTACAAGTAAATCTTTTACTATGTTTAGTTTTAGTGAGTAATGCTAATTCATTCGGTGTTAGAAATTCCCTAACCCTTTTTGAGTCAATAATCACACTTTCAATGTCTACCCATGACACATTAGCAGCTTCTAATGCTAAATAAGTTAGATTGTTGTCTGTTAAATGCTGTTTAAGGCGTTCTTCATACTCACCAATTTCATTCATCAACTGTGCTTTTCTTTCATACAGTTTTAATAATGTTTGAGCCGTTGTGTTAAGTTGTACTTGATTCATTTTGTTATCTCCTTATATTCTGTTCCTTACATTCTTATTATGGCGTATAGTTCGTAAAATGTCAATACCTTTACGAACGTTTGTAAAGAAATGCTGCGGCCTTTTTCGGACTATTTTAAGCATAGTATTTTACCGTCCGTATAACGAACGTTTTACGGACTATAATAGAGTTACTTTAATTAATCCTTGTTTCTCACGTCTTTGAGCATAGGCTACAATCTTTTCAGTATTACCAACGTGATGACAATATGTGATTAGATAGTCTGATGTTTGAACCATTTTCCGATTTGCTTGAACGATTGCAAGCGGTTTAGGTACAGTTTCCATTCCCTCTGGGTAAAATGTTCCGTCAAAGCCCTCTGGCGTGTCTGTCTTTTGATTTAATGCGTATGGTGCTAGTAAGTATAGTTCTATATCATTATGTCGCTTCTTAGCTTCTCTCAATGCCCCTATAGCCATACTGTCAAAGTTGCCATAATGTCCGACTATGAATGTTGTAACACCATATTCCGTAATATGTCTTTCAATAGCCTGTATAAGCGGTTTTCTTTTATTGTTAGGTGTGTGTCTGTTACCCATGAAGAAACAAGTTTTGCCCATACATCACCTAATACCACTGGGGATAATAGTAATGTTTAGCCTCTCTAATTGTTTGAAAACAAGGCACACTGCTACCCTCTCCACCCTCTGGAATTGGAGAATAACCATAACCATTCGGACTAGGTTGCATTACTCTATGATGTCCAACATAATGTCCAATGGGTGTGTATAAGATGTATCTATAACCATAAGCAGGGCTTTTTTTGTCATATATCGCTACAACTTTTTCACTAACATTATAGTTCCTGTCCTCATAGGAACTATAATTAGGTGTAACATATATAGTGTTACCCTTGCTATCCGTAGATTTTATTTGTTGTCTATTAACACTTCTATCAAAATTAAAGGCATTGACAGGTAGGAAAACCATGCTCTTTAGAATAATAACACTCAATATTAATACTATATGTTTATTCATTACTTTATCACCAGTGCGTATGACGACCATGTATATGTGTTGTTGTTTATTACTTATATAACCTAGCGTTTTTAGAATCATAATAACAATAAGAAGAAGTAATGTATGGTCGTTGCTCTGACAATTGAGAAGTATATTCCACATCACACTCATAGCGTGTGTAAACATCATAATCCCTGCCAGAAAAGAATGATAGATAGAACATTGATTTACCTTGTAAAAGTTTAAAGCCATTTTCATTACTTGTTACTACAATAGTACCCTGACAATAGTATTTATCCGCCTCGTTATCATAATGTTCAACACGAGGATTTATCAAATTCACATCTGCTATTGAACTTGTGTCTAAATTATTTTGTATAAATGGACTGCCTTCCATGAAAATATTACCAACTTCACTCTTTACAATTTTATTCTCACAGTTTGGAGCTTTAGATGATGTTAATTGTGTAGATACTACACAAACCCCAATAAATACTACCAATAATGATACAATGATGATTACTATTTTTTTCATTTTACACCTTATATTCTTTACGAAATCTTTTAACATAAAAATTATTTATGGTCTGTATTTTAACCCATTTTCTGACATTTCTTTAACTAAAGATGTGAATTCAGTTCCAAATGTATTTGGTATTACTTCACTCCATCTATATTCATTACCGTTGTTTATATCTATGCATTTACCTTTCCACAATTTAGATATATTACCAAAGTTTTCAATATCACCCGTTATTATACAAGCACCAATAACCTTACTTCCTAAACCAACTTTATATTCATTATCTGATACCTTGAAATATATCATTTCAGCTTTATTATCTGTTTGATTCAGTTGTGGATTATAAAGTCTATAATAGTGATTTTCTGCCAACACTGGTGCAATCGTAAGACCTAATAGATTTATTCCTAGTAATAATGCAGATAATATCCTTTTCATAATTTATTCTCCTATGTTACAACAAGGTACATTTCTATTTTTTTCTAAAATAACATGAACAAAATAAAAATACCATACGTCTGATACTTATATTTACAAATATACCATAAGGCAATGTTAATTTATGTAACTAGACCTCATAAAATTAAATGGAGGTTTATAATGGGTAAAGATAATAATTTTGGTATAAAGTTACAACAAATAAGAAAGTCAAAAGGACTTACATAGGAGAAATTAGCAGAATTGGCAGGAGTCCATGAAAAGCACATTTCTAAATTAGAATTAGGTACATATAAACCGAGTTTTGACACTTTAAGTAAGATTGTTAAGGCTTTAGACTTGAATGTAGATGATGTAGGATTTAATTTTGAAAATGTATCAGTAAACGACAACCCATTCTATATTAAATCATTGCAAATATTGAACTCTGCAACGGAGCAGGAATTAGAATTTTACTATACCTTATTAAAGGCAGGACAAAAAGGGGCAGACATCTTTGAGGAAAAATAAATAGTTTATCCCCCCTAAAATCGTGTACCCTATATGTACCCATTTTATATTTACGAGTGGAAATATGATTTTATATAACAACGATTTTATTATGGTTTAACGTGATATTTTCTCTAAAAACTGCACTGTAAGGGGTTTCTCATTCTCCAAACAGGGGTTCAATTCCCCTTACCGCCGATATAAAAAAGCATAAGGCATAAAGCCTAGGCTTTTTTATATTAGGGTTGTGAAATTTTCACTAAAAGAATTTTTAACAAATTCTTTTGGTTCATAAGTAATTTTAAGTTCGAATAAATTCTCACGAAGAATTACTACCTCTCGCAAAACAATTCACTGGATTGTTTTGCTTGGCAGAGTCCTTACCGCCGTTTGTTTTAAGAAAAGCTTTTAGTGGAGATATATTTTATGAAAGATTCTTTAAATCCTAATACTAGAAATAATACATGCCTTAGGATTAATTATTATACTTTGTTAATTATTTCTATTTTGTTCTATGTAGAATCAATTTATGCGTTGTGGATTACATGTATTCAGTCTGCTGAATTTGGTTTATCAGGTATGACAGCTTTTATCATATGGTTTTATCATATTGTTGCAGTAATCATATTAACTATTGTAAGCTCTATTATATTTTTGATTGAGTTGTGCTTGCGATATGTATTCAAAAAATCTGCATATATTGGGCTAAACAAAATGCTCACAGCTATTCTTATTGGTGGGTTTATAATGCCTGTATTGACTGTTTTCATTGTACCAATCATTGGTCTTGTATTCGATATAACATCTGGCAGGGTTGGAGTGATGGAATTACTTCCTTTTCAATCTAAGATAAATAACATCTCACAAGAAGAACTTGATAAAATAAACAACAAACCATATAAAAGTTATGAAGAATTGAAAACAGAGAGAGAAGCAACACCGTCGCCGCAGGAAAAACAAGTTATTTTTTACTCGGAACAAATTACACCAAAAGGTATAGAAAAATCGGTAATTTTAAAACCCGATAAAAATGGTACAAGTTTTCCTTAACTTTTAACTTAACTACGCTGATTTTAGCTTAATATTATAATCATAACCTAAGCCGTTGATTAGTTTGAAAATTGTATCAATACGTGGGGTTTTCTTGTGGTTCAAGATTTCGGATAGATTGCTTCTATCCATACCCAAGTCTTTTACAAGTGCGGTTATGGCATCCCTGCCACTAATTTTGTTACAATAGGTTGTAGGTCGGCATTACTATGCCGACAATAATGTAGCGTGGGCAAAGTAGATGCCGACCCCACCCCACCATTACCTGTTAACCCCTAATCCGTCAATGCTGTGGCTCGCTTTGCTCGCCTGCATTGACTCCCTCTCTTGCGGGGGGGGGAGGGGGATATTAAGTTGGGTTTTTAGTCCAAGCCAAATGTTGGGGTAGAAACCCCAGCTTGCAATTGATTTATAAAATTTTCATATAAAGACTTGCAAAAATTAAAGATATATGATATACTACAATCATAGTAAAAGGGGCTAGGTGGAAATTATGCTTGTTTCTCTGTTTACACGTATGAATGCGATATCTCAAATGTACAGCGCTCAGTATGCTTTGATGCAAAATAGTATGCTTACAAGACGTTTATGTCATAGTATTGGTTTTGGCAGTGGTGGGTATGATATGGCGACTCTGGCAAATTTAGACAGGCAAATTGCAATGAGTAATGAACAAAATCAAATTGATTATCAGCTTGCAGCAGCTCAAAAAAAATTCGCTGATCAAATGATTTCTCAAGAATTAGAAAATAAAAAAACAGCATTTTCTATATGGCTTAATAACAAATAAAAAACCGGCTTCTTAATAAAAGCCGGTTTTGTTTTATTTCATTTATTATAAAAATTTTATTGAGCACCGTTTAGAAGTCCGTATACGGCATCCCATCCGCTTACACCGCCACGAGTTTTGAATTTTACAATTTTATTTGCTGTATTTTTCTTTGCCTTTGCGTAAGTTTTATTATATTTATTTGTAAGCTTTTTGCTGTCTTTTCTTTGAGTTACAATGTTTTCCGCATAAGCCAAGAATGTTCTATATTCGTTGCATCCGTAGCCTACTGAAAGTTTTGCAGGATATACGTAACTTATGTAGTCATAAACATTCAATGCTTTTTCAGCATTGGCAGGACGACCTACAATCGTGTCCCAATATGTTCCGGTTTGTTTTGTTAATACAACAATTAAAGCAAGCGGATTGTATTCTGCATTAACCATCAAATTAACTGCAATTAAATCTGCTTCTTTGTCTTGTTTTGTTGTTTTGTAGTTGGATGCAAATGTTTGTACCGTTGTGTTTGTTGTCACATCTGTATTTGCTGTTGATTGTAATAAAGACATAACCTGAGCTTTTGAAGCATGACCGCACACCAAATGACCGATTTCGGCTGCAACAACAGCTGCAACTTCATTATCATTACCGGCAAATGCGAGTTCTGCGCTTGATACATTTATAACTCGTGTAGTTATAAAATTTGCATTATTAGGAGTGTCAGAAACTACCATAAATTTAACATTAGTTGCTGAGATTCCGTTTTTTGTAAGCAGTTGTTCCCCTATTGTCTGAACTCTGCTTGCAGCATCATAAGCCATTGAAGGAACTGCTATTGCAAATACCGCAATGACTGTTAGTAAAAGCTTTTTCATACAATCTTTCTCCTATTTTATTATTACATGGAATATTATATCCTAAAAATTCTTTTTAATCACTTGTACCTGTTACATTATAATAATTTTTGATAACTACATATAATTTATTACAAATATATATTATCATTCAGAATTCTGCAAAGCGAACATGCAATAAACGAGTGTCATGAACCCATTATATGCTGATACGAATAGACTAGACTGTTTTAGGATTCATAGTTCAAAACACTGAAATAAATTCCAAGTGACACTCTTACTTTATCATTCTACTTTTATAATTACTTTACAAATATTTACTTACATCATCAAATGTAGCAATATTTTTTATATTTGGTTTTTGCTATAATGGAAACAAATAGAAAGTTAGTGTTATGATTAGCAAAACCGGTTTGCAAAATTTTAATAGACCAAGTTTTAGGCAACATGAATCATCTGAAACTTCTAAAAAAATGACAATGTCGCAAAAAACTGCGGTGTTAGCGTCTTCTGCTGTAGGAGCAGGTTTAGTTGTCGCTGGTTTAGCAAAGCATAACGGATTTTCTTTGAATCCTGCCAAAATAGCAAAAACTAATATTAAAGATTGTGCATTATTTAAGTATAAAAAGGGGACAAATGCTATTGTATATGAAGAACCTCAAATTATAGGTGTTGCAACAGGTTCTGTCGCAGGTGGTTTTATTGGAGGAGCTATAGTCGACAAAGAAAATTTGAAAGCTAAAAAACGAGAAGTTTTGAATCAAATTTTAGGTAACATTTTAGTACCTGTAGGTTGTGTTGGTGCAGGCTCCAGAATCTTTGGCAAATATGCAAATATCATTAGAAATGCCATGCCACAAATTAATAAAAGTGGTAAAATCCCTAAATATGTTAATATTGCCTTGAAAAATATGCCAAATGCCGTATGTACATTATTGTTTTTAGGTGCGGGAATATTTGCCGGCAATAAGGTTTCAAATTTTATAAATGATAAAATTTATCACAAAAAAGTCGATAGGGGAATTAAGGCAACGGATTTTGCTCCTCATATAGATGATGTTTGTATGGCAACATCTATGATGAATAAAGAATCCGATTTTGGAGCGAAATTAGGTCGTGTAATACCTTTTGCACTCCTAGTTCCAGGTTACGAAACCGGAACGGCAAGAAATCAATAAATGTTTCTATATAATAAATTTCTTGTATATCTCTGAGTCTGAATTTCTTGCGACTGATTTTGGTAAGTATTTTACATTATACTTTTTGGCAATTCTTTCTATTGCTGGTGAAGCTGAAACAATTACTATTGTTGAATTTTTATATTCTTTAAACATTTGAATTTGTTCTATTAACCATTCACCGGCAAATTTTGGCAAAAAGTTACTTTCCATTTGCATGTCAGTAAATATTATATCGTATGGCGAATCA
>FLNU01001273.1_pt1 | contig 16736 bp, 12 predicted proteins | sample 1140361 | NCBI WGS metagenome assembly FLNU01 (sample SAMEA3878206, study PRJEB12797) | bioreactor metagenome | biome: Moose rumen | place: Sweden | collected 2011-10 | reverse complement strand
GCGTCGATTGAAGAGCTTGAAGTTTTGCCGGACAATATCGCTAAAATCGTCGTCAATGAACGTACCGGGACGATTGTAATGGGCGGCAATGTTACTGTTGATGAATGCGCGATAACTCAAGGCGGTTTGTCAATAAAAGTTACTCGTAATCAAGAAGTTACACAACCCGATCCCTTTTCATACGGTACTACGATTGTGACAAGCAACACCGAGACGGAGACTGAAGAAAAACTTTCCAACTCAATCGTTATGTCGCCGACTGCAAACATTAATGATATTGTCGGTGCGCTTAATGCCGTTGGTGCTACGCCGCGAGATACAATTTCGATTTTACAGGCTATGAAGGCGGCAGGAGCTATTCACGCCACTTTGGAAATTATTTAAATTGGAAGTGAGATTATGCAAATTGACGGTACGCTTTTAATGCCGAATATGAATTCTACAAACTCGGCGGCAAAGGGTTCACACCTTATTCAAAAAGAGTCGCGCTTTAAATCTGAGTTGGATGCCGCTCATGAACGTCTTGAAAATTCTGCAAAGACGGGCGTTTTGACGAAGGAACAGATTGAACAGCGTAACAAAGATATTCGCGATGCGTCGATACAGTTGGAAGCGTTAATGCTTAAAATGCTTTATAATGATATGTGGAAGACTGTCCCTAAGGATGAATTTTTCGGCGACGATAACGCAATGGACATTTATCGCGATATGTATCACGAGGAATTGACTAAGCAAATGGCTCATAACGGCGGGATTGGGCTTGCCGATTTTATTTACAATCAGCTTGCAATTCCGCAGAAGTAAATTAGGGCTTAGGGCTTAGGGAGTAGGGATTAGTTACTATGCCCTTAGCTCTTAGCCCTTATTCTGTTTCTTACATTAAAAATTTATGAAGGGAGTTTTTCAATGCGTGAACTTTTAGAAATTTTAGAAGGCAACGCAAGAATTTCTACTGCCGAATTGGCATCAATGTTACAAAAATCTGAAGAAGAAGTTAAGGAACAAATTGCTCTGCTTGAACGCGAAAAAATAATTATGTCGTACTCAACGCTTATAAATTGGGAGCGTTACGGCGAAGAGTTAGTCACGGCGGTTATCGAAATAAATTTGACTCCGCAACGTGAAGTAGGTTTTGACGCGCTTGCCGAAAGAATTTGTCGCTTTGACGAAGTGAGAACCGTTTACCTTATGAGCGGAAATTTTGATTTGCTTGTAGTCGTACAAGGGCAATCGCTGAAGGAAATTTCAAACTTCGTGGCAAAACGTCTCTCAACAATCGAAGGCGTTACGCAGACGCGCAGTCACTTCCTGCTTAAAGAGTATAAAAAGGATGGCATAATTCTAGAAAATGACGAGCAAGACAGAAGGCTGGTGATTGTGCCTTGAATTGGAGCGAAAAGCTTAGCACTTCGGTACAATCGATTGCGCCCAGCGGTATCAGAAAATTTTTTGATATTGCCGCGCAGATGGACGATGTAATTTCTCTTGGCGTCGGTGAGCCGGACTTCATAACTCCTTGGTCGATTCGTGAAAGTTGCGTATACGGTCTTGAACGCGGTTATACAAGTTATACTGCTAATCGCGGTATGCCGGAACTGCGCGAGGAAATTTCTAAGCATTACAAGAGGCGTTACAATCTTGACTACAACACTGACAAAGAAATTTTAGTGACAGTTGGCGTAAGTGAAGCCCTTGACATTGCTTTACGCGCGGTTATCGAAGTCGGCGACGAAGTTTTAATCCCCGAGCCTTGTTACGTTTCCTATCAAGCCTGCACGATTTTAGCGGGCGGTATCCCTGTCCCTGTTGCCGCTAAACTTGAAAATGAATTTCGTATCACGCCTGAGGAACTTGAACCGCATTTAACACCTAAGACGAAGGCAATTTTAATCGGTTATCCCAATAATCCTACGGGCGCGATTATGCCGCGAAAAGATTTGCTGAGGATTGCTGAATTTGCCGAGAAACACGATTTAATTGTTATCTCTGATGAAATTTACGGCGACTTGACTTATGACGGTATTCACGAATGTTTTTCCGCCCTGCCGAATATGCGCGACAGGACGATTTTGTTAAACGGTTTCAGTAAAGCTTATGCAATGACCGGCTGGCGAATCGGCTACGCGTTGGGTAATGAAGATTTTATTGGTGCAATGACGAAAATTCATCAATACACTATGCTTTGCGCTCCGATTACCGCGCAGGTTGCCGCGATTGAGGCTTTAAAAAACGGCGAAAAGTATATGAAAAAAATGGTTGCCGAATACGACAGACGCCGCAGATTGATTTATGACGGATTGAATAAATTGGGCTTGAAATGTTTTGAACCGAAGGGCGCATTTTACATTTTCCCCGACATTACCTCAACGGGTATGACTGCTGAAGATTTTGCGGAAAAATTAATTCGGACTGAAAGAGTTGCACTTGTACCGGGAACTGCCTTTGGAAAATCCGGAACGGGGCATGTTAGATGTTCATATGCAACGAGTCTTGAAAAAATTTCCGCCGCACTAAAACGTATAGAAAAATTCTTAAGTTAAAACGTTAAGCTGTCGAAATTAATTTAGTCGACGGCTTTTTTAATGAAAAATTAGGGAGGAATTTTTATGAAGAAGTTAGCAAAAAAATTAGCGGCAAGCGTAACAGCCGCAACATTAGGCGTATCATTAATTTTTTCCGCACCGACTGCTGAAGCGTTCAGTTTGGGCGACGCAATTAATATCGGTGGAGCTGTAATTTCTGCTAATCAACAAATGGCTCAACTTAAAAAGGAAATTGATGTTCTTGACAAAACTGAGGAAGGCAGACAAGCTCTTTTTCAATCCTTCCGCGAAAAATACGGCGTAGTGGAGGATTACGAGCTGAATCAAAGATTGGATACGATTGTAGCTAATCTCACTGAAGCTGTTGCAAAAGTAGACCCAACCATTAAAGATAAGCCGTACCTTTATTTTGTTGCCAATCAGGAAAGTGTAAACGCCGCCTGCGGAATTGGACACGTAATGATGGTACATTCAGGGACTTTTAAATTTTTTTCGCAGGATGATGAAATAGCCGCTGTTGTCGGTCACGAAATGGGACACGGGCAAAAAGATCACGTCATTAAGGGTGCCAAAAGTCGTATTAATCAGCAAATGATCGCGCAGATTGGTGTTTCTGCCGCAGGTGGTACGACCCTTGCAGGCGTAATCGGTGCACTTGCACTTACAAATACCGTTGCTGATTATGGCAGAGGTAAAGAGGCGGAGGCTGACGATTTAGCTTGGGAATATCTTTTGCATACGAATTATAATCTTGGGGCAACTGCCGCCGCTCAGCAAAGATTTGTTGAAGCGGGTTACGGTAAAAAACAATCAGGCTTAGCAAGTCTTTTCAATCCTTCAGATCATCCCAACAGTGAAAAACGTCGCGATAATTACGCAAAAAAACTTTTTGAATACAGCAATAAACACGCTGAAGTTGACAAGAAAACTTTTAAAGTTATCGTCAACAAAAAAGATTTTGTACTGCCAGTAGCTACAAGTTCAATGTCAGCAGCTGAACGCGCCTACTTTGTGTTGGGAAATCTTGCCGCTGCCTATCACAAAGGGCTTGAAAAAGAAAATGCTTACGCCTCCAACGGAACGGTTTATCTCGGCAGTCAGGCGATTATGACTCCGGCGGACGGTGATGAAGACGCCGAAACTTTAGCGGCTCGTCTCAACGAAATTAAATAATCTAAAAATATTTTCAGCTACTGCAGGGAACTGCAGATTTTTTTTTGTGCAAAATTAATCTAATCTGATATAATGTCTAAAAAATTTGGCAGGGATTAAAATGCATGAACACGTTTTAGAGGACGGCACGGTTATAAAACATCAGCATACAAAGACAAAAGTTGTACTTAATCGAATGGCGCGGCTTATCGGACATCTTGAATCAATAAAGCGTATGATTGAGGACGAAAGAGATTGTTCAGAAGTTTTGATACAACTTTCGGCGGTTAATGCCGCAATTAAATCTGTCAGCCGAGTTATTTTGAAAGATCATATGGAACATTGCATTATTGACGCGATTGACAACGGCGACAAGCAGGCAATTGAAAATCTGCAGAAGGCTATCGAACAATTTATAAAGTAGGAGAATTATTTTGGACGAAAAAATTTTGAAATTAAAGTCGGAAGTTTTAGAAGAAGTTGCGGAAATTTTTAAGCGCGTTGATGAAGTTGCAGAGTTTAATACGCAAAAAGTTTTGGACGCAATGCGCGAATTAAAAATTTCGGACGCACATTTTAAAACTTCAACAGGCTATGCTTACGGCGACATTGGACGCGAAAAGTTAGAGGAACTTTACGCAAAAATTTTTAAGGCAGAGTCGGCATTGGTGCGGACGCAATTTGTTTCAGGAACTCACGCGTTGGCAACGGTTTTATTCGGTATCCTTCGCCCAAATGACGAAATGATTTCCTTAACCGGTGCGCCTTATGACACAATGCAAACGGTTATAAGCAACGGTAAAGGATCGCTCAAAGAATTTGGCATAAATTATCGCGAAATTGACTTGACGCAGACTGAAAATTATTTTGACGCGATTAAAAATTCTTTGACGAAAAAAACTAAACTTGCACTTATTCAAAAATCGCGCGGCTATTCGACAAGAAAAACTTTGACGATTGATGACATTGAAAAAATCTGCGCGGCAGTTAAAAAAATTAATCCGAATTGCATAATTTTTGTTGATAATTGTTACGGTGAATTTGTTGAACGTCGTGAACCGATTGAAGTCGGCGCGGACATTGCAGCGGGAAGTTTGATTAAAAATATTGGCGGCGGACTTGCCCCTACTGGCGGCTATATCGTCGGCAAAAAAAATTTGGTTGAACTTGCAAGTTACAGGTTGACGGCTCCGGGTATGGGCGGGGAACTCGGCGCAAGTTTAGGGACTCCGCGTCTTTTATATCAAGGATTATTTTTAGCTCCTCATGTTACCGCGCAGGCTCTCAAAGGTGCGATATTTGCGGCGGGAATTTTTTCAAAACTTGGATATAAAACTTTTCCTTCGACTAAAGATTTACGCGGAGATATTATTCAAGCTGTCGAATTAAACTGCGCGGAAAAATTAATATCTTTTTGTCAAACGATACAAAAATTTTCGCCGGTTGATTCATTTGCAACGCCTGAAGCTTGGGATATGCCGGGCTATGAAGATAAAGTTATAATGGCGGCGGGGACTTTCGTACAAGGCGCGTCAATCGAACTCAGCGCGGACGGACCTTTACGCGAACCCTACGCAGTTTATTTACAAGGAGGCTTGACTTTTGAACACGCGCAGATTGCAATTTTAGCAGCTGCAGAAAATTTAATTAAACTTTTTTGAGAGGTGTTTTTTATGAAGAAAAAATTAATTTTGGCATTGGCGGCGTTGATGATTTTAACTTCAGCCTGCACAACTACGACTGAAAAAAATGATAATCAATCGCCAACATTATCACCAAAAATTTCTACTGCAAAAGCGTCAAATTTATTTAACGGTATGGACTCAAAAGTCAGAGAAATTTTAAATGACGGCTCGGACTACGCGGTTTATTTGGCTTACCCGCAAAGTTCAGATGAAGTTTATATGTACAATTCGCAAAAATGGCGTGCGGCTAGTATGATAAAAGTTTTTATTTTGGCGACCACGATGGAGATTGTTAAGGACGGAAATTTATCGCTCGATCAACCGTTGACTTTAAATTATTACGATAAAGTTGGCGGCGCGGGAATTTTGGGCGGTTATCCCGACGGAAGTACTCTTTCACTGCGTGAAGTTTTGCGATTGATGATAATTCACAGCGACAACACCGCTACCAATATGATTATAAATTTGGTCGGTATGGATACGATTAACGATTATATTCGTGAAAAAGGTTACAACGATACAATTTTGCAACGTAAAATGATGGATATGGACGCGATTTATGCGGGGCGAGAAAATTATTCTTCGGTGAAAGATTTGGGAAATATTTTTATGAAAATTTATAATCATCAATGCGTTAGCGAAGAATGCGATAATATAATGTTGGAATTTCTGCTTGGACAAACTGACACAGAATGTTTTAATACCGCACTGCCCGGCTTGAGAATTGCACATAAAACAGGAGCATTAGCCGGACTTTTCGACGAAGGCGGGATAATTTACGGCGGACCTTCCGGCGATGTGATTTTAGTAATGATGACTGAAAATTATGCGGGCGAATCCATTGTTATTAACAGCATGAAAAGATTTGCACGCTATGCGGTTTATGACGTTGCGCCTTAATTTGTAATTTATATCAAAAAAATTTTGCGTCGAAAAAACGCGCCACTTGTAAATAAAAAGAAAGCGTGTTAAAATTTCGGCGCATTTAAATTTTTTGGAGAGAATCAACTCTCGGAAGGGAGTTTTGCTATTGTTTGGAATGTCCACAAGCGTTGGAATAGATTTAGGAACTGCAAATGTTTTAGTATACGTCAAAGGCAAAGGAATAGTTTTACGCGAACCGTCCGTCGTGGCAGTCGATAAAGATAACGATACAATATTGGCGATAGGCGAAGAAGCCCGCGAAATGATCGGACGCACGCCGGGAAATATCGTAGCCATACGACCTTTGCGCGACGGAGTAATTGCCGATTACGATATGACGGAGGCAATGATACGCCATTTTTTGGAAAAAGTTGTCGGCAGATCTTTTTTATTTCGTCCGCGTGTAATGATTTGCGTACCGACGGGCGTGACTATCGTCGAAAAACGCGCAGTTCAAGAGGCGGCGGAACAAGCGGGCGCAAAAACTGCTGAATTGATTGAAGAACCGATAGCTGCCGCATTGGGAGCGGGCATTGATATTTCTGAGCCTATTGGTTCAATGGTCGTCGATATTGGCGGAGGTACTTGCGATATTGCGGTAATTTCTCTTGGCGGAATTGTAAACGGTGACAGCTTGCGAATTGCCGGTAACCATTTTGATAAAGATATTGAGGCTTACATTAAGAAAAAATATAATTTGATGATTGGTGAGCGGACTTCTGAAAATATTAAAACTGAAATTGGCGCGGCATTTGAGGGCGCACGCAATTTGAAAATGGAAGTCAGAGGTCGCGACGGAATTTCAGGTTTGCCTAAAACTATCGAAGTTACGACTGAAGATACCGTTATTGCGTTGCAGGATTCGGTTGATAAAATTGTTGAAAAGGTTAGAAAAGTTTTGGAAGCAACTCCGCCCGAACTTGCCTCTGATATTATTGATCGCGGAATTATTTTGACAGGCGGCGGCGCGATGCTTTACGGGCTCGCTGAATTAATTCGTAAAGAAACTGATATTCCGACTTCCGTTGCTGATGACCCGCTTAGTTGCGTCGCTCTCGGTACCGGCAGAGCTTTGGAAGGTTTTAAGTAAAATTTTTAAATTTTTTCTGCCAATCGGCAGTTTTTTTTTTGCAGATTTTTAATTTTTTTCGTAAAATATTTCTAAAAAATTTTTTAATTTTAAGGAGGAATTTTTTTGATTGAACTTTTAGCTCCGGCGGGAAATTTTGACGCTCTTAAAGCCGCCGTTAATGCCGGTGCAGACGCTGTTTATTTAGCCGGTGAAAATTTTGGTGCACGCGCTTACGCTGATAATTTTTCTAAAAAAAATCTTGAAGAAGCCGTTAAATTTGCTCATCTTCGCGGCGTGAAAATTCACGTCACTACCAATACAATTTTATCTGATAACGAATTAGATTTTTTTGCCGATTACGTTAAATTTTTAAAAAATATTCACGTCGACGCTCTTTTAGTCCAAGATTTGGGCGCGGCTAAAATTATTCAGGAAATTGCTCCCGAAATTCCTCTTCACGCCTCTACTCAAATGACTATTCATAATCTCGACGGCGTAAAATTTTTACAAAAAATTGGTTTTTCTCGCGTAGTTTTGAGTCGTGAACTTTCTTTGCAAGAAATTGATAAAATTTCTAAAAATTCTTCTATCGAAACTGAAATTTTTATTCACGGCGCACTTTGTATTTGTTTTTCAGGGCAATGTCTTATGAGTTCCATGATCGGCGGGCGTTCCGGTAATCGCGGGAAATGCGCTCAACCTTGCCGTCTCCCTTATAAACTTGTCGATGAAAACGGTAATAATTTTTTAAAAAATGTCGGCGATTTTATTTTAAGTCCTAAAGATTTAAATTCTTTAAATATTTTACAAAAAATTCTTCAAACCGGCGTTAATTCTTTGAAAATTGAGGGCAGAATGAAACGTCCCGAATATGTTGCTACCGTCGTGAAAGTTTATCGTGATGCCATTGACGGCAAAATTTCTCCAGATTCTCATAAAAAATTGGCGCAAATTTTTAATCGCGACTTCACTACTTCTTATTTTGATAATAATCCTAAAAAAAATTTAATTTCTGATAAAAAACCTAATAATCGCGGTATTTTTATCGGCAGAATTTCTAAAATTTTTGAGAATAATATTTCTATCAAACTTACTGAAAAAATTTCTCGCGGCGACCAATTAGAAATTTGGATTAAAATCGGCGGCAGAATCACTTTTACTGTTGAAAATTTTTCTATCTACGGCGATTTTTGCAATATTGAATTAAAAACTTTGCGCGGAATTAATATTAACGATAGAGTTTTTAAAATTTTTGACGCTGAATTATCTGCTGAAGCTAAAAAATTTTTTAACGGCGAATTTCAGAAAAAAATTCCTGTCGACGTTCAAATTATCGCGAAACTTAATCAGCCTCTTATTTTGAAAATGTTTGACATTGACGGTAATTTTGCGGAGGAAAAAACTAATTTTATTGCTCAAATTGCTAAAAATCGTCCATTAACTTTGGAAATTTTGCAAAATCAGATAGGCAGGCTCGGTAATTCTGTTTTTAAAATTAGAAATTTTTTCGCTGATTTCGACGAAAATATTATGATTCCGATTAGTGAATTAAATGAAGTTCGCAGAAAAGTTATCGATAAATTAGAATCTTTACGCTTAAAATCTTTTGAAAAAATCCCTGTCAAAGTTAAAATTCCTGAAATTTTATTTAAACCTAAAATTTTTACTAAAACTGAAATTGTTGCGCAGGTTGATTCTTTTGAAAAAATTAAAATCGCTCTTGATAATGGCGCGGACGCAATTTTATTCGGCGGTGAAAATTTTTCTCACAAAATTTTTTCTCCTGATGATTTTCAAAAAGCTGTCGATTTTGTTCACAGTAAAAATAAAAAAATTTATCTTTCTACACCAAGAATTATACGCGAAAGTGAATTTCCTGAACTTGAAAAAAATTTTTCTTATAATTTCGACGCAATTTATATTCATAATCTCGGCACACTTAATTTTATTAAAAATTTTAATAAATCGCCTATTTTTACTGATTTTTCATTAATTGTCTTTAACTCGCAAACCATTAATTTTTTAAAAAATTTAGGCATTGAAGGAGTAACTTTGTCGCCCGAATTAAATTTTGAACAAATTAAACATTTAGCTAAAAATTCTCCGCTGCCTGTTGAGTGTATTGTTCACGGAAATTTTGAATTGATGATTAGTAATTATTGCGCTATCGGCACTTTTTTAAATTGTTCTTGCAAAAATCATAAATTTTTCCTCCAAGACAGAAAAAATATTAAATTTCCTATTGTTACAGACCAATTTTGTCGTATGCACATTTTAAATTCAAAAACTTTGTCGATGATTGAACATAGAAATAATTTTGATTTTGTAGATAAAATTAGAATTGATTGCAGATTTTTGACGCTTGAAGAGACGAAAAAAATAATTTCTGCTTATAAATTTGGTGGCAATGAGATTGAAAATTTTACACGCGGACATTATTTTCGTGGCGTTGAATAATTTTTAAAATTTTAACAAAAAAATTCGACCTTACGAAGTCGAATCAGATTGCAGACAATATCTATATCGGAAGGCGTTTTTCTACTTTTGGTGCGCCTTCTTTTTAAGTATTTTCCTTGAATCGCTTAAAGTCAGTTACCTTGTTTTACGAAAAAATTCCCTTAATCTTCTCTGCAAACCAGCGGAAGAAAGATTTTTGCTCAATATCAGCCGTTGCAATAATATCAACAGAAGCCGCCTCTTTATCGCCGTACATTACGCGGACTTTGCCGACCTTTTGACCGTCAGTCACAGGCGCGTTTAAACTTTTAGGTAAATCGTAAACCACTTCATACGGCTCATCATTTCCAAAAATCGGCATAACAATTTCGCCCGTAGTCTTAACCTGCACAGATTTTTTTCTGCCGGATATAACGGGAATATTTTTGACGACTTCACCTTCTGTAACTATTTTTTCAATCTTCACATTCTGAAAGCCGTAGTCAAGGAGCTGAATTGAATCATTCCACATATATTCACTGTCCAAAACTACAGAAATAATTTGTATACCGTCACGTTTTGCCGCGCTGATTAAACAACGCCCCGCCTGATCTGTGTAGCCCGTCTTAATGCCGTTTGCGCCGTTATAAAGCCACAACATTTGATTTTCACTGCGAATAATTTTCGGAACGTCATGTATCCAAGCGTAAGATTTTTCTTTAGCAGTTACAATTTCTTCAAACTCCGCAAGTTTGTAACCGTAAGCGGCAAGCAACGCTAAATCGTGGGCAGTCGTGTAATGATTATCAGCATGCAAGCCATGAGGATTAGTGAACTGCGTTCCCGTCGCTCCAAGTTCCTGAGCACGTTTCGTCATACGCGCCGTAAAATTTTCTACGCTGCCGTCAAGGTGTTCGGCAATCGCAATCGCCGCGTCATTAGCTGAAACCGTCATCATTCCGTAAAGCAATTCGCGCAGAGGTATCTGTTCATTGAAATTCAGCCAAAGTATTGAACCTTTTACGCCGACAACACCTGAACCGATTGTAACCAATTCGTCAAGCCTGCCCGATTCCAACGCCATTATCAGCGTCATCATTTTTGTAGTACTTGCGGGGAACATTCTTTGATCTGCGTTGCGTGAGTAAATGACGTGTCCTGTTGATGCCTCAATGACTATCGCCGAAGTTGCCGTAACATTGGGTAATGCGTCGCCCGGCGGCACGGGACGCGAGCCTTGCAGTATTTGCACTGTGTGATTCGGATTTAAGCCCGAATTTTCCGGAGTTAAGGTTGTAACTACCGGCGCAAGGACTTTCGGACCTTCATTTACTGCTTGATATTCGCTAAGAGCCTCTGCCCTTGTCGCGATGAATAAAGTTAAAATTATTCCTAAAAAAAATTTTCCTACTTTCAATTTACCTTTCCTTTCAAATACTAAGCCCTAAGCCCTAAAACCTAAGCCCTAATAAACCTTAACATTTTCAACGCCGAGCAAATTTCTCAACTGCGTTAAAACTTCTTCAGACATAAAAATTTTATAGTTAATAAGTTTCCATTTTCCTTGACGACGCAAATAAATTGAACTGTTACCTTGATTTTCATTAAAAATTTTTTTCAAAATCTGCGCGGTCTCCAAATTATTCGGATCGTCAATCAAGTAAAGATTCGGCACATAATTTTCAATCGGCGTAACTTTATCTGCTAAAATTGTAACTTCACCCCGTGAAAAATCCACCTTGCCGGCAATTACCAAAACTTTATCTTCAGTGAGAAATTCTTCACAGTTCACAAAAACTTTCGGGAAAATCACAACGTTAATATTGTCCTGAAAATCTTCAATCGTAATAAACGCCATAGGTTCGCGATTTTTTGTCATAACTTGCCGATAACTCGTAAGCAAACCGCCAATTTTCACGATATTTTTTCCGCTTAAATTTTCGCTTTTAATGTCCGCAATTCCTTTGAAATTTTTAAGTATATCTGTAAAATCTTCAAGCGGATGCCCTGAAATGTAAAATCCAAGCGTCTCGCGCTCCCAATCAAGACAATTTTTTTTGGAAGTTTTTATCATATTTGAAATATTGTTTTCTTCGCCCTCAAGACCTTTTGTAGCGTCGAAAAGAAAAACATTGCCGTTATTATTCATACGCGCAAATGAAAGGATTTTTTCCGACGCTTTAAGCAACGCCGCACGATTAGGATTAATTTTGTCGAACGCGCCGCAACGTATCAGATTTTCAATCGCCTGCGTAGTAAATTTTTTTAAGTCAACGCGCATACAAAAATCTGTCAGCGATTTAAAATTACCGCCGCTTTCGCGAACTTCTACGACGCCTTTTATTGCCGATTCGCCGAGATTTTTAACTGCAGATAACGCAAAATAAATTTTTTTATCTTCGGGTTGAAATTTCACGCCGCTTGAATTTATATCGGGTGGAAGAATTTGTATCCCCATACGTTTTGCCAAGTCAATGTAAACGGCAATTTTATCAGAATCCATTACGCTTGAAAGAATTGCCGCAATATATTCAGTGGGGTAATGCGCCTTAAGATACGCGGTCTGCCACGCCAACCAAGCATAAGCCGCCGAGTGAGATTTATTAAAGCCGTAATCCGCAAAATGTTCCAGCAAGCCGAAAATTTTTTCCGCCAACGATATTTCTACGCCGTTTGATACGCAACCTTTCAAAAAATTTTCCTTCTGCGCGGCAATGATTGACGCTTTTTTCTTAGCCATTGCCCGCCGTAAAATATCTGCCTGCCCAAGCGTAAATCCTGCCAATGCTTGTACAATTTGCATTACCTGTTCCTGATACAAAATCACGCCGTAAGTTTCGCGCAATATCGGTTCAAGTTTTGGGTGCAGATAAACCGGTTGTCGCAGTCCGTGTTTGCCTTGAATAAAATCTCTTACCATACCGCTGCCCAAAGGTCCCGGTCTGAAAAGCGCGATTGTCGGTATTAAATCTTGAAAGCAAGTGGGTTTTAAATCTTTTACCAACTTCGTCATACCCGCAGATTCCATTTGAAAAACTGCTCCGGTATCTCCGCTTGATAACATTTTCGCGGTAAGTTCATCTTCTTCAGAAATATTGCCAATATCAACTTCGACGCCAAAATTTTTCTTAACGTTGGCTAAAGTGTCGGCAATTATCGTCAAAGTCCGCAGTCCTAAGAAATCCATTTTGAGAAGTCCGAGCTCCTCAATTTTATCTTTGTCAAACTGCGTGACCACTGTACCCTTAAGATTTTGCAAAGGTACATACTCAATCAGCGGCAACTTTGAAATAACGATACCCGCCGCGTGTACCGATGCATGACGTGGCAAACCTTCCAATTCGCGGGCAAGATCAATAATCCTGCGCGTCTGTGAATTATTTTCGTAATCGGCTTTAAGTTTTTTAGAAGTCTCCAACGCCTTATCCAGCGTGATTTTTAATTCGTTGGGAATCATATCAACCAAGCGCGAACCTACCGAATAAGGAATATTTAAAACGCGCGTAACATCACGAATCGCCGCCTTAGCCGCCATTGTCCCAAAAGTTACAATCTGCGAAACGTGACTTTCGCCGTAAGTTTTTTTAACATACTCTATAACTTCTTCGCGCCGCAGGTAACAAAAATCTATGTCAATGTCAGGCATAGTCACGCGCTCTGGATTTAAAAACCTTTCAAAGATTAAATCAAACTTCAAAGGATCAATTTCAGTAATCCCCAAAACGTAAGCTACAACACTTCCCGTCGCTGAACCTCTGCCCGGTCCGACGGAAATATTATTTTTTTTTGCAAAGTTGATAAAATCCTGCACAATCAAAAAATATCCCGCGTAACCCATACGCTTTATAATTTCCAGTTCATAGTTGAGACGCGCGAAAATTTTTTCGTCAGGCAAATTATATCGCTCATAAACTTTTTTTCTACAAAGTTCATTAAGATAATCGGCGGCGGTCGCGTAACTTGGCGGGATAGGAAATTCCGGCAAGTGCATTTCGCCAAAATTAATTTCCACATTGCAACGCGCGGCAATCTCCAGCGTATTTTCGCAAGCCTCAGGAATATCGCTGAAAAGTTCATACATCTGCGCGGGCGACTTCAAATAATAGTCGTCGGAAGGAAATTTCAAGCGGTTATCGTCCGTCAAAATTTTATTCGTCTGCAAACACAATAAAACATCATGCGCGGCACTGTCACTTTGCTTGACGTAGTGAACATCATTTGTAGCGACTAGCCCAATATTTAATTGGCGTGAAATTTTTATAAATTCTTCCCTGACAATTTTTTCATCGTCTAACCCGTGATTTTGAATTTCCAAGAAAAAATTATCCTGCCCAAAAATTTCTATGTATTCGTAAATAAGTTCAACTGCGCGGGAAGATTCGCCGTTGATAATTGCGCGTTGAATTTCGCCGTTGACGCAAGCACTTAGCGCGATAATTCCTTCGTGATATTTTTTCAAAAGTTCCTTGTCGACGCGGGGCTTGTAATAAAAACCTTCCAGCGACGCCAAAGATACCAGCTTGATTAAATTTTGATAGCCGATATTATTTTCTGCAAGCAACACCAGATGAAAATATTTTGTATCATTAAAATTTCGGTTATGGCGGGAATCGGGCGCGAGATAAACTTCACAACCGATTATCGGTTTAATCCCGCGATTTTTCGCCGCTTTATAAAAATCAATCGTGCCGTACATTGTGCCGTGATCGGTTATCGCTATCGCACTCATTCCAAAATTTTTTACCGCGTCAAGCAGATTATCGATTCGCGCCGCGCCGTCCAGCAGACTGTATGCCGTATGTACGTGAAGATGAACAAAATTATTCACTAAATTTTTTATCCTCTAATTTATGTCCCAACAAATAACTTGCCGCGTCGAGTTTTTTTGAATTGGGAGCTTGTAATTCTAAAATTTCCAAAGTTCCCTCACTCGTGCCGACAAGAAATTTTTTACCGTCAATTTTAATTTCTCCGGCAGAAAGTTTTAAATCTGTGTCAAGAATTTTCGTCCGCCAAATTTTAAACTTTTGCCCGTCGATAACGCTAAATGCTCCGCCATACAAGCCGCGTACCAAATTATGAATTTCCCGCGCAGATTTTTTCCAATTAATTTTTCCTGTATCCTTAGTAAGCATCGGCGCGTAATTGGAAAGTGAATCGTCCTGCTTAATCGGCGTGATTGTGTCAAGATTTTTTATTGTTTCGATTAAAAGTTTTGCACCTTCGACGCTTAAAATTTCTTTCAGATCAGGTAAAATCATTTCTTCGGTAATTTCAACTTTCGACGACAACAAAATATCGCCCGTATCAAGTCCCGCATCCATTTTCATTGTGGTTACGCCGGTTAAAGTTTCGCCGTTTATGATTGACCATTCGATAGGCGCGGCTCCTCGATATTTGGGAAGTAATGACGCATGAACATTTATGCAACCGAATTTAGGCAAATCCAAAACAGCTTGCGGCAAAATTTTTCCGTAGGCGACCACTACAATTAAATCTGCGTTAAACGCGGCGAGTTGCTGAATAATTTCTTGAGATTTTAACCGCGCAGGTTGCAGGACGGGAATATTATTTTTTTCTGCAAAAACTTTTACCGGCGGCGGCTGAAGTTTATGTCCGCGACCTTTCGGTTTATCCGTTTGAGTGACGACGCATAACACTTCGGCTGAACTTGTCAACGCTTTCAAACTTGGTACGGCAAACTCCGGCGTCCCCATAAAAATCACTTTCAATCAAAATCCCTCCGTCACCGATAAAAATTTTGGACATTATATCACATTACAAAAATTTTCCCAATAAAAAATTGCCGCCAATTTCGACGGCTTTAAAATAATTAAGAATTTAGAATTAAGAATTAAGATATTTTTTCTGTTCGTCTGTCAAGCTGTCAATCTCAATGCCGCTTGCCGCAAGTTTAATCTCGGCAATTTTTGTACTGATTTCATCCGGAATAAGATAAACTTTATTTTTAAGTTTTTCGTGATTGTGAAGGATATGCGCAACACTGAAAAATTGTACCGCAAAGCTTAAATCCATAATCTCGGCAGGATGACCGTCACCCGACGCAAGATTTACAAGCCGACCTTGCGCCAATAAATAAATTTTCCGCCCGTCCTTCTGCAAAAATTCTTCGACATTAGCGCGAACAGTTTTTCTGCTTACAGATTGATTTTCCAGTTGCGGAATATTAACTTCAACGTCAAAATGTCCTGCGTTAGCCAAAATTGCACCGCTCTTCATCAAAGGATAATGTTCCCCCGTGATAACGTCTTTGTTGCCCGTGACTGTCAAGAAAATATCGCCAATCTTCGCCGCCTCACTCATCGGCATTACGCGGAAACCGTCAAAAACCGCCTCAATAGCTTTAATTGGATCAACTTCAGTGACAATTACATTTGCGCCGAGACCTTTAGCCCGCATAGCCGCGCCCTTGCCGCACCAACCGTAACCTGCAATCACGACATTTTTTCCGGCAACTACAAGATTAGTCGCACGCATAATTCCTTCCCAAGTCGATTGTCCGGTACCGTAGCGATTATCAAAAAGATATTTACAATAAGCGTCATTGGCGGCAATTACCGGAAAAGCAAGCTCGCCGCGATTTTCCAACGCCCGCAGTCTGTGTACTCCGGTCGTAGTTTCTTCTGAACCGCCCAAAATTTTTGCAAGCGCGTCACGGCGTTTAGTGTGAATCAAATTTGTAATGTCTCCGCCGTCGTCAATGACAATCGTCGGCGCAAAATCAACCGCCTTGTTCAGATAATCGTTATATTCTTCGTCGGTGCAAGCGTGTTTAGCAAAAACTGTTATACCACGTTCAACAAGTGCGGCGGCAACGTCATCTTGCGTCGAAAGAGGATTGCTGCCCGTCAAGACAACTTCCGCGCCCGCATTTTTAAAAACTTCCGTCATATACGCGGTTTT
>FLNU01000054.1_pt1 | contig 16821 bp, 16 predicted proteins | sample 1140361 | NCBI WGS metagenome assembly FLNU01 (sample SAMEA3878206, study PRJEB12797) | bioreactor metagenome | biome: Moose rumen | place: Sweden | collected 2011-10 | reverse complement strand
TTGAGATTAGGAATTCCATCAATGGTACAACTCTGACTGTCCTGGAATAAGAGTAAAAGGTTGAGCAAATCATCAGGACGGTTATTGAGCGGTGTGGCAGAAAGCAGCATGACTTTCTTCCGCTGACTTTTCAACAATCCTGTGTTGACGCAATCGGCCTTGCAAATCTTCTGAAGGTCATCATACTTCCCGGAGCCACCATTGCGGAAACCATGTGCTTCATCCACAATGATTAGGTCGAACTCTTCCTTTGCAGAATAATTGTGCTTTCCTTCGAGTACCCAAGAAAGACTACCATTGGTTATAAATTGAGCCTTTCTAAATATATCAAAGAGTTTAAAGGTGTTTTCCCAGTTTTCACGAAGGGCTGGGGGGAAGACAACAAGTATTTTAGTGTTCTTTCCATTTGCTTCGATAAAGCGTTTGGCAATCATGGTGGCAATCATCGTCTTGCCAAGACCTACTACATCAGCAAGGAACAGACCGTTATGACGCATGAGCATCTGGAAGCCTTGAATCACAGCGTCCGTCTGATATTTCAGTTCCATCACACCAGAAGGGAGTTGAACAGAAAAGTCATCCTCAATCTGATCGCCAAACGTATCAATGAGCACTTTCAAATAGATTTCGTAAGGCGTAGGCTGGTAGCCTAAGTAGGTCTTTTGCTTGATACCTTCAATATCATCGATGGTCAATGTGATGGCTTCATCCCATAGTTTCTTAAACTCAGAATGGCAATAATCGACATCATCGAAGTCCTTCATGGCTACGTTCAACTCGTATCTGGGTGACTGGGTAGTGCCAAGCCCGGAATCAGAGATATTAGAAGAACCCATAATAACCCATCCATCAGTATTCTCATTGTGATGATGTGGAAGACAGAGATAGAACTTTGCATGAAGATTCTTTGTCGCATGAATCTTCATCTGGAGTCTGCCGTCTATAAGGTCCTGACACATTTGAAGAATACCTTCTTCCACTTCTGGAGCATAACGAGCATTGATAATATCCTGACGGAACTCTTCGTCATAGATCATTTTTGCCTTTTCCTCGTTTTCTAACATCATCATGGCCTTATTGTGACGACGGAAGATATCATCGATATTGATGCCAACTAAAATCTTTATTTCCTCAACATCATTCAATTCTTTGCGCAGTTTGAAATAGCCAGAAGAGCGAAAGAACCCGACAACAGCCAAGAAACGCTCAAAATTGGCCATATTGCATGCAATACCTTTGAGTTTGTCAAAGAGCGTATTGCCAGAATTGTTATTAAAAAATTTACTGCTCATGCTTTTTCTCTTTGCTTATTAGTTCCTGAACAGAAACGCCGAGGCATTCGGCAATTTGGAACAGGGTTTCAAGACTGGGCTGGCTGGTGTTGGTACACCATTTGGAAACTGTGGCTTCGTCTTTGCCCAGTTGTTCTGCTAACCATCTGTTGGTGCGTTTTGTCTCTGCTAGCACCACTTTTAGGCGATTCATGTCTCTTGTCATACCTTAATTATATATAATGTGGGTACAAAGATAGATAAATTTCCCCAAAGATTGCATAAAATAAGAGAAAAACATCATCAATTAGTGAAAAGTTTTGCGTTTTAGGCAAATCATGAAGTCTTCTAATATGGATGAATGACTATCCCTGAAAAACGTTGTCACATTTGAGGGTATAAATCTATTTTATTTGAACACTTGAACACACGTTTTTATATTGTAATCCAGAGTTTGCAATCAAGGTGAAAATTAGATATGAAGGTGTTGACGAGAAGGTTGGCGCAGAGATGAACGTCATCAAGGATGTCACCTTTGAGGGAACCATCTTGAACCAGGTCAAGAAGACGATTGAGTTTATCGAGACGCAAGTTCGAGAGCATACGTTCCTGGGACAACATGCTCAGTTCGTAACAAAGCGTGATTACCCTGAATTCGTCATTCAAGAGATGACTGTCAACGCTTGCTGTCATCGGGCCTACAACATCAAGGGCACCGAGATACAAATCAAAATGACGACCGGCTGGTGTTTGAGTCTCCGGGCAAACTCCCCGGACAAGTGAAGCCTAACAACATCCGGCACACCCACTTCTCTCGTAATCCGAAAATAGCAGCCTTCCTTAAAGCATATCACTTTGTCAAGGAGTTTGGCGAGGGCTTTGACCGTATTTGTCGTGAACAGGAGGCTAATGGTGCAAATGTCCCATCTTTCAGAACTGACGAGTTCATCCTGAAGATTACAGTACCAAAGGTGACTGAAAAGGTGACTGTAAACGTCACAGAAAACATTAATGCCACAGAAAACATTAATGCCACAGAAAACGTCACAGATACGTCACAGAAAACGTCACAGAAAATTATCGACTTGATAAAGGAGGATCCTTATATTTCAACCTCTAAAATGGCTGAAATAATAGGTGTTGACAGGAGAAACATTGCAAGAAACATCAAGAAACTACAAGAGCAAGGTGTCGTTCGTCGAGTAGGCCCAGACAAAGGCGGTTTCTGGGAGATTATAATATAAATATCACCCTTCTTGCCTAATAAAAGGACAAAAAGTCGGCAAAAAGTCGGCAATTTTATGGAATTAAAAACGCCAACAATTTGATAATCAAATCATTGACGTTTTCTGACGTACCCCCCTGCCGTTCTGTTCTCGAACCAATTTTTAGAGGATTTGGATAAGATTTGGGAGCTGAGGTATTGGATTCCTGACCCCACGAAACCGATACTGCCTCACAACCTTGCATGATGACAGCAGACAAATGAAAAAAAACATATCACAATCAAAAAGTGGCACATGCGTCACTTTTTGATAATTTAATTTTGGAGATTTAATCATTTTGCCTTACCTTTGCATTAACAAAGTTGACAAAAGTTGGCACAAGTGACAAAAATTGATAACAAAATGATTATACAAAGGAATTTTTATCTTGATAGATTGATTGCAGGTGGAGATAAAACGGCGGATGTCAACCCAGAAAGCCATCACGACAGAAGGTGTCAACGCTCTCGGAGAGAAAGTGACAATAAGGATGTGCAGTCATCCCACTAAAGCGGCAGAAGATATATATGAACGATTAAAATACAAGAAAATGCCTTTTAAGCGAAAAACAAAAGTTTGTAGTACCCAGACTGGATAGCAAGTCATCGAGAAGGGCGATGAAAGCAAGGAAAACAGAGAAAAGGGGTCAAAGTTGGGTTAACACCTTTTTAACACCTCAGAAAAAGAAAACACCTTGTAAATCAATGACTTACAAGGTGTTCTAAGTACCCAGAGCCGGGATCGAACCGGCACGCCTTGCGGCATTGGTGTTTGAGACCAACGCGTCTACCAATTCCGCCATCTGGGCATACAATTTTGGTTTTGCGAATGCAAAGGTAAGGATATTTTTAGAAATGACAAAAAAAACGTGAGAAAAGTTGCATTCCAGGACATTTCAATGCAAGGTTTTCCTATAGGGGCGGTCATTCAAGTATGCCTCATATCATCTGTCAGAATGAGAGTTATTGTGTCTTCTCAATGAGTTGCTTCATGTGTGTTTCCAGAATGTGGAATGAGGGCTCCACCATTGCACCGTGGTCGTGGCCGTCAAGCTCATAGAGGTATGTCTGCTTGTGTCCCACCAGCTTCATCAAGCGGGCCAGGTATTGGTTTTCGTCGTACCTGCCGTAGAGCTCCAGCTCGCGGTCGCCGCATATCAGCAGCAGCGGAGGACAGTCGGGACGCACCCAGTAGATTGGTGCATATTCGTCTATGGTGACCTGAAGAGGACCTAATCCCTGCATCTTGCGAACGTTGTAATGGGTCACAGCCTGTCCGCTGAACGGGGCATAGAGCATCACGTCGTCGGCATCCACACCATAGGCGGACAGCCATGATTTGTTCAGGCAAAGGAGCATCGACAGGTAGCCGCCGGCTGAGTGACCGGTGACCACCATCTTCTTTGCGTCGCCTCCATAGTCGGCAATATGTTTGAACACCCATGCCACAGCCTCGGCTGCATCGTCGAGCGTCTCCCTGACGGTAACTTTCGGCAGGAGACGGTAGTTCACTCCCACCACCACATAGCCTTTGCGCTTTAACTGCCGGGGAATCTCTTTGTTGCCACCTTCTATTCCGCCCCCGTGAAACCACACCACAACCGGGCAGCCCGTCGTTCCCTCGGGATAGTATATGTCGAGCTTCAGACGTTCTTGTGCATATGCGTCAGGCTTCTGTGTATAGCTGATGTCGTTCTCCTGCTTGTAACTCTGTGCCACGGTTGGTGTCAGACACATCAATAGCAGCGTCAGCAAAATAATAATTCTCTTCATATATTTTTTATTCTTGTGATTCTGGAAGAATGGCATTCAACACTTAGGATTCCAGATTCAATGTGATTTCCTTCAGTAGCTCCTTATGATGTCCTGGTATGATAATATGGTGGTTCCCGATAGGATTGTTGAGAAAGTAGGAGGTGACTCTCGGGTCAGCCAGCCGAATAACCTGCTGTGTACGGCAGAGGTCGCTCTCTGACAGGGTTCTGATGAGTTCTCCTTCGGCAATGAAAGATCGGGAGAGGTCGCCCGACACTTTGAACAGGGTCACAGGGCCTTCTTTCATATAACCTCTGATTCCCACACCTATGCCAGACTCGAAATGGGTGTCAAACTCATAATGCTCCACCATATTGAGCGGGATGGTGCAGTGTGCGAACAGCAGCTCACCCGTCTGTGTGTTGATACGCGACGGATTGGCCTGAAAACCGCTCATGCCTGTCAGAGCCTGACAAACAGCCATTGACAACATGGCGGGCACGTCTCCCTCGCATCCAGCCACAATTCCCTCGCTGTTAAGCCGTGCGAGAGCCAGACATCCAGTGTTGTGTACGGTGCTCAACAGATCGAAGCAACGCAATGTGAATCCTTGGAGCTGATGGCGGTTGATGATTGTTTTCAACGCGTCATATATCTGAACAGCTCCCGCGACAGAAGAGCGAACCACTTCAGGAACACCCTGATATTCAGCCGGGTTGACAGGATTGGGAGGCGTGGTGTTGATCTGATCCAGAAGTTCCTTCATCGGGAGCTCCACCAGGTCTATGCCCAGCCTTTCCTTTACTATTTCTTTGTCAGCCAGACTGGAAATGAGCCAATCAGACGGTGCGCCGATGATACCCAGGTGATTGCCTTTCAGTTTTCTCCTGCCTGACTCAGCCTGTGCCAGCAAGAGAATCCGTCGGTACACATAGTCGGAACTGCCGTGGAGAATCTCTCCATTCAGATTCTGCTGTCGCAAAAACGAAAGAATCTCCATGGATGCGGCGAGAGAGTTGTTCTTACCGGAAGTGAGCAGTCGCATTGGCCGGGTGCTCTGTTGCAAGAGCTGTGGCAACAGCCGGCGGAACAGTCCTTCAGTGCCTCCGGTCCTTACGTATATCAGATCCAGCGGATGTGTACCAAAGCTGCTGTAGTTGGCACCACAGAAATCATATTCTATACTCAGACTGCTCAGAAACTCACGGGTCACAGTCTCCACTGCCGCTTCGTCGTGCAGCTCAGATGTCAGGGTATATATCGCGATGGTCTTCATTGTGCAGATTTTGTGAGGTTGAGACTTCGTCTGACGGCTCATTAGCGGAAGACTCCTGTGACGCCGTTAGAATTGACTCAATCAGTTTTTCGATGTCCTGCGAGAGCCGCTGGTAGATAGGTGCGTCCTTGAAGTCGGTATTGCGTTTAATCGTCTGCTCAATCGGGAACTGGCTGTGGTTGTAGCTTGCCAGCTCGTTGTCCATTTGTTGTTTGCGTCCGTTGGCGAGACTCTTTATCTCTCTCTCTCGCTCACGTCGGAGCAGCGTGCAGACAGGATCCATGGCAGCCATCACCACGTTATCCATGATATGGTGTCCCTGGATAAAAAGATACACGTTGTCGGGAGTCACACCGAGCTCTTCCAGTTCCTGTTTCAATGGTGTGAGCTTTCCTTTTGCCTCCTGGTAGTTACGCTGCATATAAGCCACTTTACGGTTCACTTTGTGGCGCAGTTCCTCCATGGCAACCTCCGGCTTCATGATATTCAGCTTATCCACGCTCACGAAATTCAGGAACGAGTTGAGCGGCATCTCGCGGTACATGTTGTTGCGGTAGAGCCACACCGACCACACGAACAGCTCATAGACGATGTTGCTGTAGAGTTTCATGTACTCCTCGAAGTCGAAGATTTTCCGGTCGTTGAGAGTAGCCATCACACACACCTCATGGAGCGACGGCGCATAACACTGGTAGTTTTCAATGGCGTAGGTATAAGTGTGGAGCACAAATGGGTTCTCCAGCATCTCTTGCGAGGTGTATGACCGTCCTTGCAGCAGGTAGTCGTAGTCGGAATCGACACAGGCAATCATGTAATTACCCAGATTCTCACCCAGCGTGTTCATCATCGCCTGCTTTTTGCCGCGAGACAGATCGGTTCGGGAAGGAAGCATAATCTCAAATTCAATGCCGTCGCGGCGGAAATCATCAAGAATGGACCGCCAGAAGAAAATGTCGCTGTAGCTTTCCACATAGCAGATAATTTTCTTGCGGTTTTCCGGTCCCGGATGCAGCTTGCTCGCCGCTTCCATGTAGCGGGAATTGAGATTTCCGGTCAGACGTTTGGACATAGTAGCACTGTTTGTCTTATGTGTTTATGCTTTGGTGATATCGTCCACTTCCGTCACTTTGTCGGCCCATCCGTCCATGATCATGGCAGGGGAGTGGGTGGAGAGAATAATCTGGGCGTTAGGATTGAGCTCTTTAATCAGCGTGATGAGGTTTTGCTGCCATTCGATATGCAGGCTGATTTCAGGCTCATCCATGATGAGAGCGCAGTGTTCGCCGTCCTCCACGAGTACGGTGAGCATGATGACCAGCATCTGCTTCTCGCCCGAAGAGAGCTGGTAGGGGGTGAGAGCTTCTCCTTTTTGGAAGAACTGAATCTCATTGCTCTTACGGTCGATTTTCTTCTTGGTGTCGGAGAAGAGATTGTCCATGATATCCTGGAATTTTGTCTTCGGTTGGGACACAAGTGCCGCTTTTGAAGCATCCTCCGCTTTTCCCGAGGTCAGCAGTTCGATGATTTTGTTGCCAACGTTCACCTGATAGTCGAGAAACCGTTTCTGCAGTTTATAGATTTGCCAGTCGAGTTCGGTCTTCACCCTTGAGTCGGCCAGTTTCTCCAGCAGGTCGGAGTGGAGCAGTGGCCGGTCGAAGCTCCTGATCACATCATATTTGATGTAATCAGCGTCGTCGGGAAACAGTTTGATTCTGATGCCGTGCATCACCTCTCCAGAGGTGATCTCACCATTGTCGATATTGTTGAGACCGTGTACGGAGTGGTTGATAATCGTGCTCTTTCCCACACCGTTGATACCGCTGAGGATATTCACGTCGGGTCGTAAGTTCCACACGATATGCCTCCCTCCCTGCCACAGGGCATTGATCTCGATTCTGCTGATATATTCCGCTTTCTTAGCCATGGTCTTTCATTTTGATTTGTGGTTCTTCCGCAAATATAGCAAATAAAATTGAAAACAGATAAAAATCAACAAAAAATGCCGGAAATTCCGGCATTTTTTTATCCTATTCTCAATTCACCGTCTGTGTTCCGCCTGTCTTTTCGTTGGCGCCTTTCACACTGATGCCGGTGGCCTGTGTGTTTGTCACCGTCACGGTAATGTCGCCTGCTGTCTGGTAGAGGTTCTTGTCGGAGCGTATACCCCAGCAGCTGGAGGCTGTCGCCACGTTGGTGCCGCCGCTCACAGTGAGGTTTACATCGGTGCCATTAAAGAAGAGGTTGCCGTGCGGTCTTTATTATAGACGGTGGCGTTGCTGGAGTCAGCCCTTCCGCGTATTCCCTTGGACCCGTTGGAGGCAACCATGCCGGTGATGGTACCGCCATTGTAATACCCTTCGTAGCAAGTACGGATAGCGTTGCTGGAGATGCCGATGACATTAAACTGTATGTCGCCACCGTTCATATACAGGCATGAGTCGCATTTGAGGCCGTTGCCGTCTTCCTGGCTGATTTCCATATTGAGTGTTCCGCCGTTGATATACATTGATCCGTAGTCATCGGCGTCCACGCAGTCGGACCCGCAGTTTGCGATATTCACTGTACCGCCGTTCATGATGAAGCGGCAGTCCTCGGCATCGGCTGCCAGCATGCTTCCGCGTCCGCAGTGGAGTCCGTCGCTTGGGGCTCCCAGGATGTTGAGGGTGCCGAGAGAGGATTTCAGCTGAAGGTATTCTTTTGCGGCGATGGCATGTTTGGTATTGCCGGTTACGTTGAGGGCGCCCTTACCTTTGATTTCGAGGTGTCCCTTGGTGTAGAGAGCTGCCTTTTGCGAGCCGTTGCTGCAGTCGGTGAGGGTGTTCACCGTATTCTTTATGAGCTTCAGCTCGATACGCTTACCGCATTCTATGTCGATGGCAGCGCCTTTCGTGCTGGTGAGAGTAAGGCTGTCGAGGTGCATGGTGAGCTTATAGTCGCCGTTGAGTGTGAGCGACCCGTTGGTTGAAACTCCGGAGAGCACATAGAGTATCTCGCTGGTAGTGTTGGTGGACGTGATGGTGACGTGTCCTCCGTTGGTGGTGTAGGTAACTCCTTTGATTGAAGGGTCCACGGTGACGGTGGCGTTATTGGTGCTGCCGTCCCACAGAATTTTCACGCATGGGAAACTTGGCTTTTCAAACACGATGGAGTCGATGTCTGCCACGTCGTAGGTGGTGTTGCCGATGGTCACCTGTGTGCGGTCTTCGTTAAACAGGAATTCCTTGTCTGCAATCTGGAAGTCGTCGCTGTCGAACTTCTCGCACACGTAGAATTTGCTCTGAGCGGAGGCCATCAGTGTTGTCATCAGTGTGACGGCTAATAATATAATCCGTTTCATAAGTGAAATCCGTTAATGGTTGAGAAGTTTATGACTCGTTTCCGGCCATGATATTAATCACGGCCACGACATCGTTGATATCGACATTGCCATCCCCGTCTTCGTTGACGTTGGCATAACGCCAGGTAGCGGTGCCTGCCATGTGGTTGATGATGGCCACGACATCGTTGATATCGACGGTGCCGTCTTCGTTGACATCACCTTTCAGGTGCTCTTCCGCCGGTTCCATGATGCCGAAGTACATACGGTTGATATCAGCCATGGCTGTGGTTTCGGATGTGCCGTCGCTTTTTTGTACGACGACGTTGCCGCTGCTGAATGTGATTTTCCGTAAGAGGGAGACTGCTGTCGTTGCCGTCTCAGACTCAGTCACCACAAAGAGTCCGTATTCGTCCTCCGTTGTGGTCTGTGCAAAGGCGGTGATGCCGAACAGTGCCGCCAGTGCCGCCAGTAAGATTTTTTTCATATTGTCAGTTTTTTTAGAAGCTGTATTTGTATCCTACGCCAATGAGATGTCCGTTAGGCTCATCTTCGTCGTCTTCGTGTGAGAATCGGTAGAAGAAGTCGAATTCGTGCTGTTTGTTAATCACGTATTCCGCTCCCACACTATATTTCCATTTGTTGGCGGTGTAGTTGAGTCCCACACCATAGTCGATGCTGGCATATGGGTGTAGCGGCAGTCCTCTCACGTCGTATTTCACCGTGATTTTATTGCGCAGCACCCATTTGTCCTTTGCTTTTCTCGGTGATTTGTTATCTGCTTCGTCGTATGGGGTCTCGTCTTCCACTACCTGCCTGACGTAGAGGTTGTCTTCGTCGTTCACGCCGTAGTGGTTGTCGTCGTAATAGTACATGATGGAACCATCCTCACGGGTCTCCCACTTGTATGGATAGCTGGTCAGGTTGCCTGCGTCGAGGTCGGTGCCGTAAGGTCTCCATTTGTAGTGGGTCTCTGTGGTGCGCATACGGCCGATGGAGTCGGTGGAGCAATATCGGTTGTATTGCAGTGTCTCTTTCAAAGAGAAAGACCATCGGCGGTTCGGAGAATAGGTGGCGGTGAGAGAGCCGGATGTGCGCCAGCGGTTACGCCAGTAGGCGTCGGTGACCTTATAGCCGCTTTTTTCTGTATAGCCGTTCATGACTCCGGCGCTGTTATAATGTTCCGACAGCTTCTCAAACACCGTGGTCTCGCTCAGGTTGTGCTTCCAGAAATAGTTGAATCCCACGCCTGCTTTCAGACTGAATCGTTTGTCAAGTGTCTGGAAGAATTTGTACTGCAGGTTGGCTCCCACCATCCAGCGCTCCATCTTGCTTGCGTTATCCTGCGTGCGTGCCTCTGCCTCCAGATTGAGCGACAGCCGCTTCACAATCTTCTTCTCCAAACCCAGATTGAACGACATACCGAAGTCGTTCGACTTGTTTTGAGCCGAGCTGAGATCTTTCAGCATGATTTGCTCCTGTGCGGAGAGTTCAAGACCGGCGAGCGCACATAATAGCGTGCTCAGGACGATTTTTCTCATATTTCCTGTAATATGGTGTGAATCAATGAATTACAAAGGTATAGGTTGCTTGGCGGGTGAGTCTGGGAACACAATTACAATTTTGTGACATTTTTCTTATCCGAATTCTTTCGGCATCTTGTTGAGCGCTTCCTCGTCGCCTTCCTCATCGTGATAGAAGATCTTGATGAGCGCCATATCCTTGAGGAAGTCGATGGATCCGATGCTCACAGAGTCGATATCCAAACCTGTGCGGACTTTCAGGTCAGCAATCAGCTCGCTTCGTTTCTCAGGTGTGATGAGGTCAATCTTATCGTATTTGATGTATTTTGACGACAGTCCGCGGGCAATTTTCCTGCCTTCGACCAACCAGACGATGATGATGAACAGCAGGTCGGTCAGAATCAGCTCACCCATCGATACCATCTCACGGCTGAGGAAGTCCTCCTTTTTGATGCTGATGTCCCATGCCATACCGTTGAGTGCGGCAAGTGCGATGATGACGAACAGGTAGGTCATCTCTCGGATTGGCACCGACTCGGTGCGGTAGCGCATGATGCAGAAGATGGCGAACAATCCCATACCAATCCCGGTCTCCATTGACTCCCCGCTCATCAGGTGGATGAGCATGAAGATGGCAAATCCAACGAGGATATAGGTGAAGAAGAAATCCCTGCGCCTGCTCTTCGGAAAATAAAAGCAGCGTGCGATGATGAGCACGAAGACGGTGTTGATGAGAAACCGGAAGATCAGGTCGAGAATCTTGTTGCGGTTCTTGTATGCCGAGAACTGGCTCGGTGAGAGTTCCTTGCCGTTGTCTCCCACGAAATAAGTGGTGCCGTCGGCTTTGTAACGTGCGTATTTCGAGTCGTTGTCATACGTGACAGACGCATCGTCCAAATCAGCGTCAGCCAATTCGTCGTACTCGCTCAGAGCATCCTGTGTGTCTTCGTCCACAGTGAACTGGGCGTCCGGGTCTGTGGTCTCTTGGTTGGCGACAGCGGTCTGCTCGTCGTTGTTGGCTGCCGTTTCGGCAACCTGTGTGTTCTGTGCGTTCGCGAAGGTCAGCGAAAACGCAATCAGCAGTAAAAATAAATTCAGCTTCTTCATGTGATGTAAGTGAATAGTGAAAAGTGAATAGTCTGTTTTGATGGTTTTTACGGGACTGGATGAATGCTATGTGTTGTCGTCCACACCTTCAGCCGTGTCCCTGATGAGGTAGGTCTGGTCGATATTGATTTTTCTGAGCATCCTCAGCTTTTGCTTGAAATTGTTCTGTTTGAGGTGGGGGTCAGTGGTGACCATACCGATGCAGCATTTTGAGAATCCAGTAGGGTGGATATGGAGGTCGCGTAGGATACTCTTGATTGGTGAGAAGATGTTGCCGTCGCGCTTAAGCTCGATGATGACGATGTTCTCAGTGTCGTAATCGTTGCCGGTCTCAAAGTTATGGAATTTCACGTTGAAATCGATGGTCAGCCTCTCCGTCTTTCCGATGTTTACGAGTGTGACACGGTCGAAGTTGTTCTGCACGATCGGGTGCATGTCCTCCAGCATCAGCCCGGTGCGTTTTTTCACCAGTTCACTTGCCCCTTCAGTCTGCTTGACCGTCTCCAGGCTCTCTACCTGAATGCGTTTCTTATTGGTCCGTCCATGGTTGTTTTTCCTCTTCACCTCCAGGAACGTAAGGTCTCCGCTGCTCAGGTATGTTCTCACTCTCACCTTCGTACGCCTGACATACCGGTTGTGGTGTTGCATATACTGCGTATAGTGGTCGGTGTCGAAGTAGGTGGTGCGGTAAGGGCTGATTCGGAAGTCGTTGGTCTCCTGCACGTAGTATTTGTCCTGCACACGCCGGAGCAGCTCCATCAGCAGTCGCTTGGAGGTCACAAACTTCGTGTCGATGCGGTTCATCAGCTTAATCGACGACATCTGTTCGAGTGTGATGGGCTGCATCCTGTCCAGCAGGCTCAGTATTTCCTTGTTGGCTTCCGACATTACAATTTTTTAATCGTGTTATCGAGTTAAATTAGCAGTTATGAGTTGCAAATTTAAGATTTTATTTTTTAGAAATGCTGAAAAAACGTAAAAAACAATGTTTTTTGCTTAAAATCTGTCAGATAAACGCATATTATTCACAAATTATTTGTAATTTTGGACGAATTATGAAAAAATAAAACTAAAAAACACAAATAAAATTCTAAAGACTATGGCAAAGACTCCTGAATTTAAGTACGCACCTATGTTTCAGGTGGGAAAAGACGACACTGAGTATTATCTGCTGACCAAAGACTATGTGAGTGTCGGCGCCTTCGAAGGCAACCCTGTGCTGAAAGTGGCTCCCGAGGGACTCCGTCTGATGGCGAAGACAGCTTTCCACGACGTGAGCTTTATGCTTCGCCGTGCCCACAATGAGCAGGTGGCTAAAATCCTCCGCGACCCGGAGGCCAGTGAGAACGACAAATATGTGGCCCTCACCTTCCTCCGCAATGCCGACGTTGCAGCCAAAGGCATCCTCCCATTCTGCCAGGACACCGGCACCGCCATCATCCATGGTGAGAAGGGACAGCAGGTGTGGACTGGTTTCTGCGACGAGGAGCCGTTGGCACATGGCGTCTATGACACCTATACCGAGTGTAACCTGCGCTATTCGCAGAACGCACCGCTCACGATGTATGACGAGGTGAACACCAAATGTAACCTGCCTGCTCAGATTGATATCGAGGCAACTGAGGGAATGGAATACCGTTTCCTGATGGTGACGAAAGGCGGAGGCTCGGCCAACAAGACCTACCTGTATCAGGAGACGAAGGCCCGTCTTCAGAATCCTGGCACACTCGTTCCGTTCCTCGTGGAAAAGATGAAGAGCCTCGGCACCGCAGCTTGTCCTCCTTACCATATCGCTTTTGTGATTGGCGGAACAAGTGCTGAGAAGAACCTGCTCACCGTGAAGCTGGCTTCCACCAAGTTCTATGACAACCTGCCTACGACCGGTGATGAGACAGGACGAGCCTTCCGCGACATCGCCCTTGAGGAGGAACTGCTGAAAGAAGCCTATAAAATTGGTCTGGGCGCCCAGTTCGGTGGTAAATATATGGCACACGACATCCGCGTGATCCGCTTGCCTCGCCATGGTGCGAGCTGCCCGATCGGACTTGGCGTGAGCTGCTCAGCCGACCGCAATATCAAGGCGAAGATCAACAAAGACGGTATTTGGATTGAGAAGATGGACGACAACCCTGCCGAACTCATCCCTGAGGAACTCCGTAATGCAGGAGAGGGCGAAGTGGTGAAGGTGGACCTCAACCAGCCGATGAGCGAGGTGTGCAAGCTGCTCAGCAAATATCCGGTGAGCACGCGTCTGTCCCTCAACGGAACCATCATCGTCGGCCGTGACATCGCTCATGCCAAGCTGAAAGCGCGTCTGGATGCTGGTGAGGGAATGCCTCAGTATATGAAAGACCATCCGATCTATTATGCAGGTCCTGCCAAGACGCCGGAAGGCATGCCGTGCGGATCGATGGGCCCGACCACAGCCAACCGTATGGACCCATACGTGGATGAGTTCCAGGATCACGGCGGATCGATGATTATGCTTGCAAAGGGTAACCGCACACAGGCTGTGACCGACGCCTGCAAGAAACACGGCGGTTTCTACCTCGGATCTATCGGCGGACCGGCTGCCATCCTCGCTCAGAACAATATCAAGTCGATTGAGTGTGTGGAATATCCGGAGCTGGGCATGGAAGCCATCTGGAAGATTGAGGTGGAGGACTTCCCTGCGTTCATCCTTGTCGATGATAAGGGCAATGACTTCTTCAAGCAGATGAAGCCTTGCGACGGATGCACAATTTTGAGATAATTCATAATTCATAATTCATATTTTTTTAAGACACAATGGACGAAGTGAAATTATATCTTGAGGAAGCCGAAGAGAACATGGAGTTGGCTTCCATGCACCTGGAAGAATCGCTCAGCCGCATCCGTGCCGGCAAGGCCAATGTGCATATCCTCGACGGTATCAAGGTGGAGAGTTACGGCACGATGGTGCCGCTGTCTGGTGTTGCCAGTCTCACCACTCCTGATGCGCGCAGCATCGTGATTAAACCATGGGACAAGAACTCCTTCAAGGACATCGAGCGTGCCATCATCAACTCACAGGTGGGCATCATGCCGGAGAACAACGGAGAGGTGATCCGCCTGGGTATCCCCGCGCTGACTGAGGAGCGTCGCCGCGACCTCACGAAACAGTGTAACCGTGAGGCTGAGCAGGCCAAAGTGTCGGTGCGTAATGCCCGCCGTGAGGCCATTGAGAAGCTGAAGAAATGTGTGAAGAACGGTGTGCCGGAGGATTTGGCAAAAGACGGCGAGGAGAAGTGTCAGAAGATCCACGATAAGTATATCAAGAAGATTGACGCCATGCTCGAAGCCAAGAACAAGGAAATCATGACCGTATAAGCGCGTTCATGCACGGACTTGTTATTCGAAATACCGGCAGCTGGTACACGGTGGCTGCCGACGACGGCTCTATATGGGATTGTAAGGTGAAGGGGAATTTCCGTCTGAAGGGAATCCGCTCCACCAATCCCGTGGCCATCGGCGACCGTGTGGAGTTCATCGCCCAACCCGACAACACGGCATTGATTTCTGCCATCGACGACCGCAGGAACTATGTGATCAGGCGGTCGACCAACCTCTCCAAGCAGTCGCATATCATCGCGGCGAATGTGGACCAGTGTTTCCTCATTGTCACCCTCCGGCAGCCTGAGACGGCCACCACCTTCATCGACCGGTTTCTCGCATCTGCCGAGGCTTACCGCATCCCTGTGGTGCTGGTGTTCAACAAGGTGGACCTGCTCGCCGAGGAAGACCGTGAGCTGCTCGTAGGGATGACCACTCTCTATACGGCCATCGGCTATGAGTGCTGCGTGGTGTCTGCCATGACGGGAGAGGGAGTGGAGGAGCTGCGCAGGCGACTGCAGGACAATATCACCTTGCTCAGCGGCAACAGCGGGGTGGGGAAGTCCACCCTCATCAACCGGCTCTTTCCCAACCTCCACCTTAAGACGAGCGAGCTTTCCGACGCCTACAACACAGGTAAGCACACCACCACCTTCTCAGAGATGTATCCTGTGGAAGGAGGAGGATATATCATCGACACCCCGGGTATCAAAGGGTTCGGTACTTTCGATTTCGAACGGGAGGAGGTGGGACATTTCTTCAAGGAAATTTTCCGCATCTCTGCCGACTGCCGTTTCAACAACTGTACACACACCCATGAGCCGGGCTGTGCCGTCCGTGAGGCGGTGGAACGCCGCGACATCAGTCTCAGCCGCTATACGTCGTATCTCTCCATGCTCGACGACAAAGAGGAGGATAGGTATAGGTGAGTTTAGAGTTTAGAGTTTAGAGTTTAGAGTTTAGAGTTTAGAGTTTAATGGGGTTTCTACATAACGACATAAATTTAAAGACAGAGGTGTTTCGTTTTATTTTCATAGTCCTGTTTGGGGGTCTGCCGTTTTTGAGTTGGGCCCAGACTTATGAGGAGGTGGTGGCAGAAGCCATCGCTGCCGCTCAGACTGACAGTCTGTCGAGAAGCGAGAACCTTTTCCGTCAGGCACTGAAGATGAGTCCTGGCGATCACCGCAATTCGCTCGTGTATCACAACCTGGGGCATGTGCAGGAGCTGATGTACTGGCAGCGCACAGAAGACACGAAGATGCTGGAGGAGGCGCTCTATAACTATTCGAGGGCCATTGAGCTGCAGCCCAACTCCATTCCGATGCGTTTCTCCAGGGCAAACTTCTACAGCAACCTGGAACAATACGGAAAAGCCGTTGCCGATTACACAAAAATTATAGAGCGGGACAACCGCAACACCGACGCGCTCACTTACCGGGCCTTCGCCTATTACCAAAGTCGTGACTACGACAAGGCCCGCACTGACTATGAGGAGGTCCTTCGTTACAAACCTTCCGACTATGCCAGCCAGCTTGGGGTGGCGCTTATCCTCCAGAAGACCTACAGGGTGGGGGAGGCTATCCGTCGCATGGAATTCCTCGTGACAGAGCATCCTGACAAAGCGGAGCTTTATGCGGTACGCTCATCTATGTTCGTGGACAACGGGAAGCTCGACCTGGCGCTGACAGATATCAACCGCGCCATCGAATTGGATCCTGCCTCTGCGGAGTACTATCATCAGCGTGGCGCCATTTACGGGAAACAGGGAAAGAAGAAACTTGCACAGCGGGATTTTCGTAAAGCGTCGAAGCTCAATAGAGCGCCCATGAAATAATTAAAACACAAGTTTCGCATGTTAAAATTTCAGTTTATGAACACAGATTTCACTGATGAGATGGACTTTTATCAGAATTGTTGAGCTCATAGTTATTCGCTCGATTACACAGATTCTGCCCTCT
>FLNU01000303.1_pt1 | contig 17061 bp, 13 predicted proteins | sample 1140361 | NCBI WGS metagenome assembly FLNU01 (sample SAMEA3878206, study PRJEB12797) | bioreactor metagenome | biome: Moose rumen | place: Sweden | collected 2011-10 | reverse complement strand
CTGTTCAAAGATCATTGCAAATGCGGTTGTTTTTCCGATTTGCGGGTGCAAAGATAGCGGTTATTTTCGGACAAACCAAATATTTCGGCAATAATCATACAAAAAACGCCGAATTTTAACAATTCGACGTCATTTTGACACACGCAGATTACATTGCAGGCTCCCGGAATCGTCCCAAATGGCGTTTGTCGTCCGTTTCAGAATTCCGGAAGCCCCCTTTCGTTGAAGGAAACGATACGCGCGCGTACATTATATTAATGGCTGCGTAAATCGAGAGCATTACTCCACGATTTCGAAGCGGAAAACGCATCCGTTGCGTCTGTTGGCAGTGGAACCGGGCCACTGGGCGCTGTAAGATTCCCCGGCTCCGGGTGTCATGCCCACATAGCGGTTGGTTCGAAGCGAGAGCAACATACAATCTCCCCGCAGCATATCCTGCCACAGGAAACGACAGTCGTCGGTGAGTTCGGCGGAGAAATGAATGTCGGACACAAAGCCGTGCCCCACGACACAGAGGTAGCCATAGGCCGACTTGAGAGCTACGATGCCACGACCGCAATCGACCACCTCGAAAAGGGTGCCCTTGTCCGAAGCCTTGTTTGTATGGTAGAGCATGCCGTGGGGAATGGCGGCTGCATAGGAATTGTCCCCGAGGTTGAAAAGACGGATGGTCTTGCCGAGGGGCAAATCGGCAGTGCGGTCGGCCAAAGGCTGTTCGACCGTAAAGTCGTCGAACGAGGCTGTGCCGCCCTTCACTCCCTGTTCGTTGTAACAGAACAGCAGAGTTCGTGCCCCTTGGAAGGTATGTAGCTGATAGGACAGGAGAATGGTGTCTCCCATTTGGACGAAGTTCTGATTGTCGCAGCTGTAGGAAAGGGTGGCTTTGCAACTGTCCAGGTCGGCCCAGAGACGCAAATAGAGAATGCCCTTCGAGACGGCAAGGTTCTCCGTGAGACGTCGGTTTTGGAGGAGGTCGTACTCCTCAACTTTGAGGCTGTCCTTGCTGCGGGTCAGCCCAATCCAGGCACAGGGGATGTTCTGGATTCCGAGACCGGCCACATCACCGGGACGGAGTTTGGAGCCGTCCACTTTCACGGTAGTGACGCTGACGGGGCCAATCATCCGCTGGGACAGCGAGCCTTGGGCGGTCATGAGTTGGGTGGCGGGCAGCGCTTTGAGATTCAGTCGTCCCCCCTTGAGGTTCCATTGTCCGGCCACAGGATTGTGGTTCCACTGCCAGGCGGGCACCGGTTGCCACGTTTCTTCTTCGAAAGTGCCCTTGCGGCGCCAGTTGTAGGCGGTCAGCATGGAGGCGGGGCGATTGAAATCGTCGGAGAAAAAATAAGCCGAGTGGGGCTTCACATCCGCAGGGGCGGAAGCCGGTTTGAACCAGGTGCGGGGCGAACGTGTCAGATTGCCGGGAAGACCCAAGTAGGGCCAGCCGTCCTCCCATGTGACGGGCGAAAGAGCTACGGTGCGGCCCACCCCGCGGAAGTCCATCAGTTGGACGGCCCACCATTCGCCGTCGGGCGTGGAGACCATGCCTCCCTGATGCATGACGGTGCAGTTGCCCCGGTTGTCGTCGGCTGTGGGGAAATCGACCCGTATGCGGGAGCCGTCGGCAGGAAGCGGACGAATCTTGCCCTCGGTCATGGGCAGGGGGAGCGTACCGAGCGTTTCCTCGGCTCCCATCACGCGGGTTTCGTAGGGGCCGTAGATATTGCGGGAACGGGCCACCATCAGGCGTCCGTGGGGCTTGTAGTCGGCACTCATCAGGTAGTACCATCCGTCGATTTTATACGCATGGAACCCCTCTCCCATCGCATTGCCGTCCTTGATGACCAGTTTTTCGGTACCCTCGACGATGCCGCTGAGGTCGGGTTTGATTTCCGTAACCTTCACGTCGCCGTAGTTATGGAAAGCGTAGATCTTGCCGTCATCGTCAAAGAGAATCGAGAGGTCGTAGATACGCGAATTTATGTTGTGATGTTCCCACGGACCGCGCGGGTCTGCCGACGTATAAGCCTGGAGCCCCGAGCCGTTGACGTTGGTGAAGAGGTAGAACAGTCCGTTGTGGTAACGTACAACGGGTGCCCAAACGCCCTGTCCGTAGATATTTTTGCCGTCGGTGAGGCAGAACACATCCATCGGATTGCGATTGGAAACATAGCTCTCGTCATACTGCTCGAAAGCATAGCTGCAGAAGTCCCAGTTGACCAGGTCGCGAGAATGCATCAGCACCAGACCCGGAACGGAATGCATCGTTGTGCCGGCCAGATAGTAGTCGTTGCCCACGCGGAGAATGTCCGGGTCGGCAAACTCGTCATAGAACAGCGGATTGGTGAACGTACCGTTCCCGTTGTCGGAGGTCCAGGAGGACTGGGCTGCGGCTCCCGCGACGAGGAGGAGGGAGAGCAGGAGTGTATAATGTCGTCTCATGATGAAAATTTATGAATGTTCCATTGATTATCTGTTTGCAAAGATAGTGCTTTCGGTTGACAGTTGCAAGTTTTGGGGGCATAAAATGAGGGGGAAAATGGCAAAATGTCGCAAAAACACCCAAAATTAGCATTTTTTTAGGGTCAAAAAGCGGATTCTACGAAAAAAAAGCTTATCTTTGCAACGTTTTTGTGAGAAGAAAAACGAAACAAAATAAAAATACATTCAAAAAAAATGAAAAAAAGCATTATTCTCAGCATTTCAGCTGCAGCCATTCTCGGTATGACAATGGCCTCATGCAACGGCGTACCCAGTGCCAAACTTTCGAATGATCTTGACTCCGTGGCTTACGCTTTCGGTGTACTTCAGGGAACACAGTTTGCTGCCGTGGCCGACAGCAATACGTTGATTCCCGAGAACCAGGTGAAACTTGACGAGTTCCTGGCCGGCTTCTGGACTGCCGTTCATCGCGACAGCAGCAACCTCAAAATCAGCGCAGAGGATGCCGACAAGTATCTCCGCGAATATTTCAATCAGGTTCAGAAGAAGATGCAGGCCAAGAAAGATGCCGAGCTCAAAGTGAACAAAGACAAAGGTGCAGAATTCCTGGCAGCCAATGCTCAGAAAGAAAGTGTTGAAACCCTTGAGAGCGGACTTCAGATTGAGCATCTCCAAAAAGGCACCGGCAAAACACCCGCCAAGGGAGACCAGGTGATAGTAAACTATACGGGCAAGTTGATTGACGGAACAGTGTTCGACGCAAACGACTCCGTGACGTTCAGCACCAACCAGGTTGTGAAAGGCTTCTCCGAGGGTCTGCAGAACATGCAGGAGGGCGGCAAGGCTGTCTTCACCTTCCCCTCTGACCTCGGCTACGGCGACCGCGGTGCAGGCAAGGACATCCCCGGCGGCTCCACGCTTCAGTTCGAAGTGGAGCTTCTCCAGGTGATTCCTGCTGCCAAAAAGTAAGGGTCGGCGGGGTAACGCCCCGTTTGAATCCCATCCTGTCCGGGGGCTCCTTGTTCCGGAACGCATGACCCATCCCCTTCTCCTCCTTATCCACTCATGCGTTCTGTCTCTCCCTATCCCACAAGGAGCCCCCTTTTTACAATCCCTTTCCGGCTTGACACCTTTCTCTTTTTTCATATAACAACACCGATTATGAACACCTTTCGCGCGTTGGCACTTACTGTTGCCATGCTGATGTTCTGTCTTCCTTCGCGAGCGAGCGGACAGAAAGCGTCCGAACGCACCCCGTCGGAAGAAATAGAGTATCAGAAGAAGTCGGGTATAGCCTTCATGACGAAAATATCGCAACGCGAAGACGTACTCACGATGTCATCCGGACTTCAAATCCAAACCATCAAAGTGGGCACAGGACAACGTCCGAGACCGGGTGATTTGGTGTTGGTCAACTATAAGGGATTCCTTCTCGACGGACGATGTTTTTCGGAGGGAAAGGAAGTAAGTTTCCCCGTGGACGAACTGATTGAGGGGTTCCGCGAGGGTCTGCTCCTCATGAGCGAGGGAGGCCATGCCGTCATTGTGATACCCTGCGAACTGGCCTACGGTGACCAGGGGACGGAGGTCATTCCCGGCGGAGCCACTCTGCTCTTCGACGTTGAGCTCATCAAGGTTCAGCACAAAGCGGCAGCCTCGCCGGCGAGAAGATAATCATACACTTTAATGCATTCAATCATGGAAAAAATAGATGCACTTGACCGCAAGATACTCGACATAGTGACCCGCAACGCCCGCATTGCCTCCAAAGACGTGGCTGTGGAATGCGGGGTGTCGCGTGCGGCCATTCACCAACGCATACAGCGCCTCACCGAGATGAAAGTCATCACCGGCTCGGGCTATAACACCAACCCCAAAAGTCTGGGTCTGGGGACATGTACATTTGTCGGCATCCGCCTGGAACGAGGCAACCTCTACCGCGAGGTGGTCCGCAAGCTGGAGTCCATTCCCGAGGTGACGGAATGTTATTTCACGACGGGTCCCTACACGATGCTTTGCAAACTTTACGCCCGCGACAACGAGCATCTCATGGATCTCATCAACAACAAAATACAGGGCATCCACGGTGTCGTATCGACCGAAACCCTCATCGTGCTGGAAGAAAGCATCCACCGCCCCATCTCCATCTGCGAGACCACACAGAGCGACGAGGCGGTGGAGGAACCCCTCACCGACAATATGGCGACCTTTGCCGCCGCTCTCGACGACGACCTCGACTGATGACAGCGCTATCCGCTTCAAGAGAATCCCCGCACCGAGTGACGGATGCGGGGATTCTGTGTAGGCGATTGTCGAGAAAGATTGCTTATTGGTTGATGTGCTTGATGAAAATCTGGCGGAGCAAATCGGTATCGACAGTTTGGCCGGAGGGTTTGAGGACATCCTGGACGGATTGGATGAACGGCTCGGCCTTCAGTTCCATGACGATGTAGTTGGAATGCTGGCCTGTGGCCTCATCCTTTGCCCAGCGGTCGCAGACGATGGTGGCACCGCGGAGGGTCTGGTCGATGGTGGTGCGGGTCTTCTCGACAAGGAGGAGTTTGGAGGCGGACTGTCCGCCTTCGGAGAGGACGGTACCGTATTCCTCGATGGAGGACTGTACGGTCTTCTGTACCTGGGCGGCGAGGTCGGCTGTAGCGGCAGCCTGAGCCTTCTTGCGGGCGGTATTTTCGGAGTCGCTCTTGCCCACGGCCCAAGCGTGGATGGTTCCTTCCTCACCCTGATAGTCGGAGCAGGGCTGGATGAAGGTTTCCACGGGTGTGGTTTCCACCTTGCGGGCGGAAGAACAGGATGAGAAGGCAGCGGCGAAGACGAGGGCTGCAGCGGAAACGGTTATTTGGAGAAATTTCATAATCGGAAATTACATTTAATAAAGTAAAACAAGGGGCTCAGAGCCGGATGGTTTTGAGTTTTTTGGGGAGTTCGTTCTTGACACGTTTCATCACTTCGCGCACACATTGGGCTTCGGTCTGCTCGACGCTCTTGTTTTGAGGCACGAGGACGCGAAGGCGATGGATGCCGTAATCGAGCATAAGCTGCTGGGTGGAGGTGTCGAAGAATTTCAGGGTCAGCGTGGCATGACATTCGTTGAGGTCATACAACTCGCCGGCCACCGTGCCTCCGAGGTCCAGGGACGTGCCCAGTTCGATGAAGATGCGGGCGGCATCGGGATCGTCCGTGACGGTGAAATGTTCGTTGGCGAGAATCTGTTGAACCTGACGCACACAACCGTTGAGGTCGTCGCCCGTCACGTGGATGTAGGCCAACGGAACCTGCTGGGCCAGCTGAATGGTCACCTTGGCCTCGGGCCAGGTGGATGCGGGCAGGAGGGCGGTGTAGGCTGCGGGCAAAGACTTGCGGAACGATTCGTCGATGGAGATGCGAAGTTCCTGAACGGCTTCGCGCGAGGTGATGTTGGTGATGTAGAACTCGGCCGTTCCGTTATCATCGGTAACGATGGCAGGAGTGACATCGCCTGCCCCGCGCGTAAAGGCGGCGCTCAGTTTGATGCCGGGAACCGTGATGCCCGCTCTGGAGAGACAGGCAGCCACCGGGGACGCAATGGGCTTGAAGGCCTCGCCGTCGAGGTTGTAGTCGCTCAGCGTAATGGTGAGACCGTCGAAAGCATCGAGACAGGTGCGGTAGAGCTCCCCGGCCACATCCACAGTCCGTCCGCCGTCCACCACTGACAGATCCAGAAAAGTCCAGGGCGCCACGGCGTCCAAACCGCGGGTGAGGGTCTGGACGGCTGTAGCCAAACTGCCGGAAGCGAGGGCGGCACGTGCCTGCTTGAGGGCAGCCAATCCCTCACCCACGGCCTTGGAGCGATGGCGAGCCATCACTTGGGCGTATGCTTCACGGTTGAGGGTGTATTTGACGTAGTAGGTCGTTCCGTCGCTGTAACTGTCGTCGAGTTTTTGGCCTTCCAGATAACGTGTCATCGACTGGTGAACCTTCTCCTCGAAGAGTTCGCGGGAATGTCCGTCGCTGTCGATGGTGTGGAGAAACGACGTGGCCTCCACACGGGTGGCTATCTGCGCCGCAATGTCGGTGAGCGCACGCTGGGTGGCCAGGTTGACATGGTCGGCATCGGAGAGAGGGGCGTTGCCCACGCCCACATACTCGGAGTCAGACACGGGATGGGTCTGCACCCAAGCCGGGCGTTGGGCCGAGGCCGCAAGACAGGCTGTTGCCAAGACCGCGAGGGTCAGAGCCAAACTTTTATTCTTCATTGTCTTATCGGATTGAAATGTTCAGGAGCGAAGAGGTTACATAATCGTCACGAGAATGTTGTCGCCATCGACACGCGTGGTGCAATCCACTTGCTGTTCCTCCTTCAGGTAGGATTCCAGCATGAAAGTGAACTGGGCTGCATCCATGGGCAGGCCGTCGGCATCGAGAGGCGGAATCTTGACGTTGTCGAATATCATGGCCTCGTCGGTGATTCCCTGCAAGTGGAACTGTGCCTTGAATGCATTTTTGCGAACCCACTGGCGCAGGATGTCGCGCAGGGCATAGTTGTTGGGGCCGAAACGGTCGTTGAAGGTCGTGGAGGAACTGCCGTCGATGGCAAACTGGATGACCACACCGGCGGTCTGCTCGAGGGCATGACAGATATCGTCGAGGAAAGCCGAGAGGTTGTCCTTCACCGCGTATGCACAGAGGGCGTCGGTCGCTGTAGTGTTGAAACGGTTGACCGGCGTGGCGTCCTTAGAAGCCAGCACACGTCCCGTAGAGGTCTCGTATGCCTTCATGATGAGCGACACGCGGGAGCCCAACGTCGGGTTGATGTCCTTGTTGACATCCACCGTCACATAGACATTTGCCCCGGAAGTGAGGAGCAGTTGTTTGTCGTTGGAGTCGGCGGCGCCGCTGTTTTCCTCGTATGCGGAACGACGGCGGACGGCATCGAGTTTGGCCTGCAAATCAATCGTCGTGATGTCGCGCTGGTTGAAGCCGTCCTGAACCTTGCCCACGGCGACCCGGCGGTCGAAGTCGTTCTGGAGAATGGAAGCGTACGACTCACCGTCGCGCTTGTAGGGCACGACCATGATGGTGGGCTTGAGAAGGGGCTGGTCGGCTTCTGCCCTTTTTTGGGCCGAGACATAGACTTTGTTGGTCTCCAATCCTCGCAGCAGACGGTCCAGAAAGACGGTCACACGGTACTGACCGCGATATTGGGAGTCTTCTTTATGGGCTTTTTCGACCTCCTTGATTCCTGCGACATAAAACTTGTAGCGGGAAGTGCTGTTGAAGTAGGAATTGGTGTAAAGTTTGTTTTCGTTGGTGATGAGCGGCTTTCCGTCGGCAATTCCGGGCACGCCCTGATAGAAGAGCGTGTAGAAGACCGACTTGGCGGCATTCGCTTCGACATCGGCTTTCTTGGAAGCCTGACCCATCGAGACAAACACAGCCTGTTCGCCAGTAATTCCTTCGAGGGACACCAGTTGCAGGTATTCTTCGGCGTTGAGACCGAAGTGGAGACCCGTGGCGACAAGCCACGCAAGCAGATATTTTTTCATAGTCGGATAATTTTTATACCATGTATATGGGGGGCGAAGCATCAGAAATTGATGCTGCGCAATTTGGCACCGAGGCCGGTTTTCTTCTTGGTCGAAACCGTCAGCGGGCGGGCGTGTTCCGGATCTTCGCTCTGGAGTTTGAGGTATTCGTCCATTGCGGTCATCATTTCTTTGCCGCCCTTGGTCACCTTGCACTGTGAAAGATCGCCTGCCAGAACCTCGGTCACCTTCAGCGTGCCGATGTTCTTCTGCGTTTCGCGGCCTGCGATGAAACGCACGACAAACACCTCGAGCTGCTGTCCTTTGGAAATGCCTTGATCGGAACCCAGGGTCACGATGCAGGTTTCCATTTCGTCATCGTCAACGGTGAATTCCTCGGACAAAACCACAGCCTTGATTTTGAAGGTCTCGTCCACAAAATCCCGAATCTTCTTGCGGTTGGCCTTGAGCACGGCGGCAACGGCTTCCTCTGGGGTGTTGCCCGTAGAAAGGTCGAGCATACTGTGGCCCAACGAGATGTCGGACGATGTGGCCAGCATGCCGGTCGAAGCGTCGATGACCTTGAGGGTGTAGTCCACCGTGGCGGAATAGAAATCGTGGGCGTCGGAGCCTTCGGTTCGGCTCTTTTTGATGCCGATTTGGGAAACAAAACCCTGAAGGATATGGGTGGCGCCGGCCTGCTGCATGAGGCCGAGACGCGCTGTCTCATTGCCCATGGCGGTTTCCTGACGGCGACGCTCCGACTCGACCTGGAGGGAGGGGACGCTGGCCACATCGATGAGTTCCACACGCTGGGTGTTGTTGATATTGGACATCACGGAGTTGCGCACCTGTTCAGCCATGGCAGCCCCAATCTCGGAGGCGTATGAGAAATATTCGACATAAACCACCGGTTTCTGGGCTTTTGTGCCGACAAGCATGGTGAAGACCAAGAGCGTTGTCAGCAAGAATTTCTTTTTCATCGTTTTTATCGTTTTATAGTTTTTTATTGTTGAGCATTTGGCCATCGCCGTCAAAGTTTGGCTTTGGCTTCAGCACTGCCCTGAGAAGCGGCTTTCTTGAAGAAGGAACGAGCCTTCATGGCATTGGCGGCCACGCTGCCGCATCCGTTCTCATAAATCACGCCGAGCATATAGTTGGCCTCAGCCGTTCCGCTGGCCTGGAACTTGCGCACCGCCTCGAGACCGTCGCCTGCATTGTACGCCTTCATGCCGGCTTCATAGTTGGCGTCGGTCTTGGGGGTTTGGGCGGGAGCCGTGGCTTGGGACTTGGCGGTTGAGGCTGCCGGTCGGGCGGAAGCCGGTTCCGCGGCTGCCGAAGCGGGAGCTGTTGCCGTGGGATTTGCAGCCACTTCTGCCGTAGCTGCCACTTCGGACGCATTGTTTTCGCTCTTCAGGAAATGCGACCAGACATAGTAGCCGCCCGCCAAGACAGCCACCACGACAAGCAGCCATTTGGATTTGCCCGAGAGCTTCAGGGACGATTTCGTGATTGTCTCCTTGATGATGACATCACCCTTTTCGTCCACACCGATGTCCAAACCTTTGGACCCTTGGGTTCCTGCGGCCGCGGGGGCTTTTTTGTTTGTCGCAGCAGACGTCACTCCCTTCCCTTCGGGGGAGGGCTGGGGAGAGGCAGTAACCCCTTGTTCGACAGAGGGTTGAGCCGGTGCCTCCGGGATGGTGATGCCTCCGGGCAGGGTCATTCCCGCCCCGCCGATGATGGTGATGTTGTTTATCACCTGTTGGCTATTGTCGATGGAGCCCACCGTCTGTTGGTTGGTGACGGAGGTTTTTCTTACGTTGTTGACGGTGCGATGATTGGTCGTCTGGCTGTTGTCGATATTGTTGGTCGTGGACTGATCCTGGGCATTGACGATATTGTCGCCCATCACATTGTTGCGGCCTCCACCGGTCTGGACCGTTCGATTGGCCACCTCGGCAGGCGCAGACGCGGCTTTGTCTGTCGGCACCTCCGAAAGATTCTCTCCACATTGGGGGCAGAACTGCTCTTCCGCCTCGACCACTTCTCCACACGAAGGGCAAGTTTTGGTTTCTTTATTCATTGTTGTCGTTGTTGTTTGTTGCATCGTTGTTGACAGTCATTTCTTCCACACAGAGATAGTCCCCGACCTCCCGTTTGCCCTGGACGGTGACAAGTTGGCCGTCGAGTCCGGCAAACATCGGGTCATCGACATCGGTTCTGTCCTTGCGGTAGAGGCGCAAAAGCAGCGGTTCTTCCTCCATGGGAATTTCAAGCCATGCGGCCCTTCCTTCCGACTTGGAGCCCGGGTTGACGAGTTCTGCCTTGAGGATACCGGTGAAAGTCTGCAATTCTTCACTCATAAAAAAATCACTAATTCGCAAATTGTCCATTACTTGAGTTTTTCCCCGCAGTCGTCGCAGTAAACGGCTTCTGCCGACACTTTGGCACCGCAGGAGGGGCAAGTGCGCATCGGCTTCGGCTGAGCCGCTGTCGAATCCGAAGCTGCGCCCGGCCTTGTCGTATAGTTGAGGGCACGGTCGTAAGCTTGGTCGGCACGGGCCTGTTCACGCTGGGTGGCTGTAGAGGAGGCGGCTGCATTGGCCGCTTGGGCATCGACCATGCGGTTCATGAGGTCGTACATACGTTCCTGGTTGCGCTGCCGTTCGGCCTCATAGCGGGCGTTGGCTTCGCGTTCGGCTTCCACGCTGTTGCGGGCGCCGAGGGCACGTGCAAATTCTACCGAAGCCTCACCGCCCTGCATGGCGAGGAGCTGTTCGGGGGTGAGGTCGCGCTGAGTCTCTACGAGTCGCTGACGGGCCTCAAGTTCCATGCGTTCCTTGTCGAGTTCATGCTGGCGGGCGCTCTGGTTCATCTTCTCCTTGAGTTCGACCATGCGAGCCATGTCATCCATCTGCTGGCGGTTGGCTTCCGCTTCAAGTTCCTGTTCGCGCTTGCGCTGCTCGAAGGCGAGGTCGGCCTGACGCTTCTTCTCCTCGAAGTCCTGGTCTCTTTGCATCTGCTCCACGATAATCTGCGTGCGGGCTTTCTCAATCATCTGCTCGTTCTCGCCCTGCATTCTCACTCGCTCGAAGTCTATCTGGTCCTTGAGTTGCATCATGCGCAGGGATGCTCCGGCTTGCAGCTCGTGGCGAGCAGCCTCGGCACGGAGGTCTGTGAGGTCGGCTTCCCTTATGAGGCGCGTCTTCTCAATCTCTGCCAGTGCGGCGTCGCGTTCCTCCTCGGTGCGGGCCTCACGTAGCTCTTTCTCCTTTTGGAGGAGGATGACGAACTTCTCCATCTCGTCATCGGAGAGCAGACGGTCGCGATTGACGGCATAGAGCTGCTCGCGCAGCTCCTGCTCGGTGCGTGCTTCGTGTACGGTCTGTTCGTTCTGGACAGCGGCGAGGCGGTTCTTGAAGTCGTTGGTGCGCTTCAGGTAGTCGAGTTCCTTCTCGCTCAGGTAAAGTTCGCGGCTCAATTCGACAAAGCGGTCGATGTCCTCGCTGGCTGCCGAGAGTTCCACGATGCGGACGACAGTGAGACCGGGGAAGAGGTTCTCCAGTCCTTGTTTCACGAGTTCAAGCTGAGCCTCCGCCACACGATTGTCGCTAAGTTCATAATCGGCCAGAACCTTCTGAATCACTCCCTGCACCGACTCGCTGATTTCATCCACGAGGGCGGTTGTATTGAGGTCCTTGCGTCCCGTAAGGAAATGTTCGATAAATGCTTGGTGATTGTTGATGCGGAAATAGGCATTCAATCCCACCTTGGCCTCGACGTATCGCGTTCGGATGGTCATGGGCTGGAAATTGGCGTAGCTGTCGGGGGATCCTTGCTTGGCTCCGATGAGGAGAGGGAAGGCACGATTCAGGAGAATGACGATGGAGAAGGCGGCACCGGCCTTGGCTTGGGCAAAGATGTTGCGTTGCTGCTCGGCAAGGGCGGCCTGCTGTTCGGCTGCCTCGTCCTTGGGGGCGTTCTCGGCCTCCTTGCGACGGCTGCGGAAAAGGTCTATCAAGGTCTGCCAGCCGCTGCGCAGGACATTCGTTACATTCTGTGCGGCATTCGCCACGGCCGTCGTCGGTTTGGTCTCGAAGTCGTATGTGCCGCCGCTGATGGCAGCTACGGTGGCTCCATTGGCGCGTATATAGGCTGTCGTTCCCTCAGGCACGATGATGCCTTTCACGGAGCCGTAGCTCTCAAACTCACGCTCCGAAATGACCCTTGCCACTTGGCCGGGCAGGATGTTCCAGTAGATGCGCTGCGTGGCTGTTTGAACGTCACCGGGCAGATTCGCCTGACGCAACTTGGAATTCTCGCCCACGGCGGGAGCTGCCTCGGGAACCTTCACCTCCTCGGGGGGAGCAATGGGTACTACTCGCGTTCCGCACTTGGTGCAGAACTTGGCTCCGGGCTTCAGGGGAGCGTTACATTTTGGACAATTGCTCATATATTCATTATTTTAAGGGTTAAAAAAAGTCAAAGGTCAAAGGTCAAAGGTCAAAGGTCAAAGGTCCGCAAATCGGTTTACTTGGCGGCATATACAGCCCGTATTTTGCCTTCTTCGGTGACCACGCTAATGCGGGAGGTCAGACCCAGCTGACGGGCTTTTGCCGTGGCGGCCTCATCGTCCGCCTCATAGTGGAGGGCGATGGCCTTGGTGCCCCGGGCGTACTGCAGACGGGTGGCTCCGAGGAACTTGCGCGGCTGGATGCCCCAGTACTCGTAGAGCTGCTTCGCGACGGTCTCGTGAATCTGCTGAAGTTGGCTGTCAACGGCATCTCTTACCATATTTAATATGGAACGTTGCGGAACTACATCCATTGTCTTGGCTTCGAGATTGTTGGTGGCCTTCTGTGGATTGTAACGTTTGGGTTTGGCCACTGTGGCGGCCTTGCCGGCTGCGGCTATGGCCACCTGGAGCGTCGGGTCGCCATAGAGGTTGAACTCCGTGAGCGTGGTGGCTTCGTAGGGACCCGTCTCGTAGTTGTCGAGCAAGTGGAAGCGAGCCTTGCAGAGCGCATCGCCTGCAGTATAGCCTTGCAGCAGGGAAGAGACGAACTCTTGCGTCAGCACATCGGCCAGAGAACCTTCTATCTCCGCTTTGTCCTTGAATTTCGAATCGACGGCTCCGTATGCTATTCTTGAAGACCCAAGATACAACAGACCCTGGGCGGCGAATGCCGACTGAAGCATGCTCTCTTGTGTGGTGAAGCCTTTGAAACGGGCTCCGTAGCAGGCCTCCGTCACAATGATGTTGGGGCGCACCAGGAGTTGCATGTCTTCGGGCAGGAGAGCCTTGCGCCAGTCGGAGGCGTCGTTCACGGACTGCCCCATGAAACCCGTTACTCCGGGAGCTGCCGACCCGTGAAGGTTGAAGAAGGCCAACTGAGTCTCGGGGGTCAGATAGCGAGCCACCGTCTGCGATTCAACTTCTGGCGTGAGGTAGATGCCTTGGTAGCAAATGTCGGACGGGACGGCGGGAGCGGCGACTTTCAGCATGCCGTTTTCTGCAAGCTCCTTGACGTTGTGGCACGTCACCAAGCGCCAATGGGGGTCACATTGGGAGTAGGCGTGTCGCACCTTCACGTATGGAAGCGCCACAGCCCTTTCGAGGTAGTTTGTCAGGTAGCTCAGCCGGGCATCCTCGGGTATGGGCAGACGACCCACCACGTATTGCGAGTCATAATTGAATATGGCACCGGTCTCGAGAGCCCGCTCCACATCCTTACCCCCAAAAGGATAGCCGAAGGGCAGGTCTGTGTCTATCGTCCGATCGGTCGTATCGTCGAGATAGTGGGAGAATTCGGGCATGGGCACAATATCGTCTCCACCAACGATGAAGAGATGAGTCGCCCGAGGCGCTTGCCCTGCCAGTCCGGTCTGATAGTACCTGCTCACGAAATCGACCCACTGTACCCACGAGGAATCCCTCGTCAGCACCTCGCCTCCATCGACGAGGGTATAGCCGATGCCCTGAGCCCTGCGACCTGCGATGAAAGCCTCCAAGGCGGCACGTACTGCCGCAACGGTGGTTCCCATTTTGTCGGCCAGTGCCGGCAGATGAGTCAGCAGCAAGGCCTCAACCGACGGCATCGCGGCAGCTTCGGGAGCTGCCTCGGGGGCGTCTTCCAATGCGGCATCGTGAGCAGCGTCGTCGGCCACTCGTGTCCCACATTCGGGACAGAAGACGGCATCGTCGTCAATTCTGGTTCCACACTCCGGACAATACATAGTTGAATTGATATTGAATGACAAATGAAGAAATGCTTATTGCTTCAGATATTTCTCCCTGCGGCGACTCACTCCGGAGACGTAGTTGCGGGCTTCGTCGGTGGAGAGGCGGGTGGTGAGATGTTTATAGAGAGCATCGTAGCCGAGGGCGTTGATGCTGGAGAATGCGTTCGAGAGTTTGGCCGAGCCTATGAAAGCACGGCTCACATTGCCGGCACCGGTGTTGTAGCTGGCTATCACACAGAGGCGGCGGCACTCGGCATTCGCCACCTTGGCAAACTGATTGAACAGAACACGCAAATAGGCCGTGCCGAGACGGATGTTGTTGTCCGGATTGAAGAGGAAGGCGCGTGTGGGCACTCCCTCCTGACCATAGACAAACCGATAGGCGTCGGCACCGCCGGAGCGAGGTACCAACTGCATGAGCCCGTAGGCGGGGATGTGGCTGGTGGCTTCGGGATTGAAGCGTGACTCCTGTTCGATGATGGCGAAAATGAGGGGTTGCTCTATTTCATACACCCGGCTGTACTTCTCCACGATGTCGCGATACATCGCGGCAGCCTTGGAGAGGTTGTCGGTGACCATCTTCATCTCCACTTTGACCACTTTGCGCTGTTTGCCGTCGGTGCCGGTGACGCGGCTGACTGCGGTTTTGCTCTGCTTCACCACCTGCTGAGCCACTTCTCGGAGGCTTTTGGACTTCTCGGCAGCACGGGTTTCGCGGGAATCGGTGTCGGAAGGCGTCTCGGCAGGTTTGCGTTCCAAAGACGCAGCACGTCGTTCGGCAGCTTCCTTCCGAGCGGCCTCCCGCTCCTCGCCGAGCCGTTTGTTGCCCGAGGGGGCTGCGGGTTGTTGCGCCGGCTTTTGGGAGGCGGCGAGGTCTCTTCCCCGGCGCACGGGTGCCGGTGCGGCAGGACGACCCGACTTGGGGTAAGTGAGGGCGCTGAGTCCCGTGGTGTCCACATTCAAATCGTATGAACTCAAATCCAACAAACCTTCCAACACAGGCCGGACTGCAATGGGAGAAGATTTCTCCACTTGCGATGTCCACGGACAGGTGGTACCCCGGCTGCTCATCATTCGTTCGACGGCTACATTCAGTTTTTCTGTCACCGTTTCGAGGCTTTCGTTGTCATCCACCGCCACTTCCACATCCACGGTTCCCCTGTCGAAATCGACCACCGAACGGCTCTGACGGTCATCGCCGTATTCCACCCATCTGACAGGGGTGTCGGTGAGTGCCGAATCAACTCCCCACACGGCAGCAATACTGCTCACATAGTCGTCGAATTCCTTACGAAGCTGCGCCTCGTAAGCCTCATAATCCTGAACCACCGAGTCTCGATATGCATAGAAATCGGAACGCATCGCATTCGCTTGCGCCTCGAAGTCGGCCTGTCGCTGTGACGGACGGTCTCCGCTGTTGCGTTGTTGGGCCGTTGCCGTCATAACCATGGCTGTCAATGCGGACAACAGACCCGTCAGCAATATGCGTGATGAAGGAAAATATGAGGATTGGTTCATTGTGCTATAACATAAAATCGACCATAATGCGGTGCAAATATAAGCACTTTTTTCTAAATACCCCCCCCCTTAAAAACAAAAAAACGATAAAATAAGCAATTTTATATCACATTTTATCAAATTTTGGCAAAAAACAAGGCAAAATTGCATCAATATGCAACTATTAATGGCTCCGTTGCAATAGTCCATAAACCCCTCCCCCTTCCCTGCTCCCTTCTCTTTAAGGAGGGGCTGGGGGTAGGCTTCCCCCTTCCCTTTAGGGGAGGGCTGGGGAGAGGCTGGAGGGCTGGGGAGAGGCTGCCATATTGCATTGCCCCATGTAGAGGCTCCAAATTGTCCATCGTCCAACGATAGAGGTGTGGAAACCTTTTTGCGGGTCCATCGTCCGACGATAGAGGCGTGGAAATCTTTTTGCGGGTCCATCGTCTGACGATAGAGGCTTGGAAATCTTTTTGCGGGTCCATCGTCCGACGATGGAGGCTTGGAACACTTTTGCGGGTCTATCGTCCGACGATGGAGGCTTGGAAAACTTTTGGCGGATCCATCGTCCGACGATGGTGCCAAACTGACGCAAAGACCCCAAAAACTTATCAGCAGCATCAGGGTAAGCGTCATGCGGAGGCGGTTGACAATCTGTTTCATAACTCTGATGATTTTATGGGTTACTTGTTCTATGCCCCGGACCTTTCGCGGTCGTACATCGCCATGTAGGCTTCGAGCCTTGCGAGACCGGCAGCCCGTCTCGCATCCTTCTCCTCGGGCGATATCCAGCATCCCTCGTCACCGTCCCACACGCTGCGGTTGTCCGGCCTCGGAGGCGCGTATCTCGGGATGATTTCGTTGCCCACATAGCGCAGACCCGTCTCCGGATTGTAGTCCTCGAAGGGATAGCGCTGCTTCTCGCGCTCTATACGCGCCTTGCGGGCCGCTTCCTCCTCCTCGGCGATTTGCTTCTGGATGAATACGCCTGGGAAGAATTTGTCGAGCTTGGGATCCTTGCCGACGGTGGAGAATACATGCGACATATAGCGTTGGGCTTGCGTGAAGTTTGTAATCCTCTTGAAGCCACCGTTCAGGGCCAGATACTCGGCAAAGCGGACAACAAGGTCATACCACCTGTCCTTGATGTTCGGAATGGAACACCGCTTGGAAAGCAGGTACGGAGCCTGACCCTCGCGGAGGTCGAGGAGCCATGTCATCCACTTGCGCACTTCCTTCCTCTTGGGCATGTTATCCTCCGAAGAATCTATCACCCATTCGTCCACCAATTTCGCGATGCGAGCCGCAGCTTTTTCTTTTTCTTTTTCTTTATCATCATCAACATTCTCTTTCTCTT
>FLNU01000648.1_pt1 | contig 17071 bp, 16 predicted proteins | sample 1140361 | NCBI WGS metagenome assembly FLNU01 (sample SAMEA3878206, study PRJEB12797) | bioreactor metagenome | biome: Moose rumen | place: Sweden | collected 2011-10 | reverse complement strand
CGGAGGGGTCCGAACCATATTCCAATCCGACACCAACATCGAAGTCTTTATAACTAAAACCAATGGAGAGATTCATCGCCATGTTTTCAAAGTCAAAAGCGAAACTATAGCGATTATCCGCCCAAATGCTAAATTCTGTGTCCATGAACCAAAAACGCATACCCATTGTCCACGCAATGTCTTTGGTCATTAGTTGACCAACACCAGCATAGATTTGCCCATACGACCATGGCTGTACTCCAAAAGACAATGACCAACCGCCGTGGTATTCAGGACGCAAAAAGAATCCCGTACCGATTGTCTTCCCTCTGGAATATTCTTCACTCAAAAGCGTTGAGTTTCCCCAATCATCACTTTGTGCCTTTGCATTGTGGACGCTGCTAATTATTGCCACAATAGCAACAACTCGTAAAAACCAAAACTTTTTCATTTCTATTTCCAATAAAATTGATAATTAATTCCTTCTATTTTTATATTGATGAACATTTCGGCACCTCTTTTTTTCTCTATCACAACAAAACCAGACACCGATTCGCCAGGGGCTACTGTGGTTTTCTGGATATATCCGGCTTTTCTGGTTTCTCTTTCCTGCCACTGAGTATTGCTGAAGTCTGCCATTCGCTGTGCTGACATAACTCTCGTTTGGTAGGCAGCAGAAGCATCATAACTTCTGGTTGTTATGTAGGTATTGCTCACACCACTATAAGACGAATGTCCGTTCCAGCTTCCATAAGCATAATTACCCCGATTATCATAAGCTCGCCCATTCCCATAATGAGATGCATTACCATATGTGTAAGTGGTAACATAAGACGTGGTAGTTGTTTGTCCCGCATTAGCGGTGGCAGCAGCCTCTGCAAGACCTACCGCAAATGCTTCCCAAAATTGCCTACGATTGATCTTTTTCATGTATTTATTTATATCATATGTTTCTAGGGCAACTCGTTCTCCATTCTTGTTTACAAGTACTGTTGACACATCATAGGCATCGATGGTTATGGGGACGATTGAATTGTTTGTGACAATTATATTGGCTTGTAATCCGAACTCTTCGTTTTCCATATTGAGTGCCACGATAAAACCATTGCAGTTGTAGTATTCCCACCGAGCACCTTGACGAAAAATTGTTTGCCGCTGGCTTACATCAGGAATATCGTAGTATGGGCTATTGTTATCAAACCGAATTTTTAATTCCTGCCCATCGGCATTACCCATGATGTAATATGGGTACTTGGGCTTCCCAAAAGAATATTCTATCTGAATAAATCTGTCATTTTCAAGGAAACGTGTAAAAAGACCATGAGGCTTGGCGTTGAATAAATGGTATTGCACCTCTATTAAGCCGTTATCATAATAGTGAGTTTGTTCACCTTCTGGATGTCCATCCTTGAAGTGTCGGACACTTTCTTTTTTTCCATTCTTATAATAAGACACAATTTCACCATCAAATATGGACAAACTGTCAGCAGTCTCACTCAATGAGATGAGCGTTCCTTCACCCTGTAACTCTCCAGACATAAAATAGTCCTTAAAACGAGGGTGAATAGTGCTGTCCGATGGTGTTATAACCACCCTGAAGAATTCAGCAAATGGTTTTATAGGTGTTTTTACCCATTCCTTGTCGTAGTAGATAGTATCTATACGATATTGGGCATTTAAGTTGATCGCCACACATATAGCAATCAGAGTCATTGATAATTTCTTCATTTTATAAATACTTTAGTGAACGCTCTAATGAACAAAGCCGGAAGTCGATGTTGAGGTAAGGATATGAAAAAGGCGCGAAACCTTCGTCTGTTGTTAATCCTTATTTCTGTAACGGGCGACTGGTAAAATACCCTTGTGACTAATAAGGAACGAATATTCCACGCCAAAGCGTGAACTTTCGTTGCATTATTCCCGTCACTTAGATTACCAGTCATTTGTTACAGGAGAACAAGCACTTCAAGCTCAATTATGTATTTCTAATATTTCTACGTTTTATGTCATGATGTTTTTATTCGTCATAAATCTCAATATGTTATCATGCACGACGGCGGCGTAGTAATCAATCACCTTGGTGCTTTGTCATTTCTCTTTGATGAGTTTTTTCAGTCGGCCAAGGTCTTGGCTATTTTGCCAGACGGTGACGATGGTTATTGTCTTATTATCTACGAAGTAAACAATCTTGTTCAGCTTGGCGGTGAGTGAACGGTAAACGATGCCAAGTTCGGGGTCTTTCACGAATACCCGTCCGAGACCGGGAAACTCCGTCAACAACTCGGCGCGTCCGCGGATATCCGACAATACTTCTTCGGCCTTGCGTCGGCCGAAATTCATCCCTATATAGGACAATATCCCACGTAAGTCGCTGCGTGACTGCTCACTCCATTTAATCCGCATAGGTTGCCAGCATTTGTTCCATCTCCTGCATCACCGTTTCATGGGCGATGAGTTTTGCGCGACCTGCCTTGATGTCGCGTCCGCGCTGAGTGGACAACGCCTTGGCCTCTTCGACGGTCATGCTTCGAGGCTCACCCGTCTCAGCATGTGCAAGGCGAATGCGGAATGCATCGCGCACTTTCCGCGGTTGCTGCTGATAAAGCGTCCAAAGTGCATCCACAGCTGACATTTCCGGATTGTTTACAGCTGATTGCATAACTGTTTTTTTAATCGTTTCAATTTGCAAAAATACGACATTTATTTGGATTGGCAAAAATTATTTTGCCGGGTGTGGAAAAAGGTGTATCTTTGCGGGCGCAATGACAGACAATGACATACCCGTCGAGCGGCACCCGCTGACGCCTTTCCTGCCGCCCAATGCACGGCTGCTGATGCTGGGCAGCTTTCCGCCGCCGCGGCGGCGGTGGTGCATGGAGTTCTTCTATCCCAACCGCACCAACATGATGTGGGAGATATTCGGCGAGGTGTTCTACGGCGACAGCCAGCTGCTGGTGGATGCGGAGCACAAGACGTTCAGGCAGAAGGACATCGAAGCGTTGCTCAACGAGAAAGGCATCGCCATCTTCGACACCGCCACGGCAGTACGGCGTTTGAGCGGCAACGCCTCGGACAAAGACCTCGAAATCATAGAAAAAACCGACATCCCCAATCTCTTAAGCCAAATCCCCTTCTGCCACGACATCGTCTGCACCGGCCAGAAGAGCTTCTCGGTGCTGGCGGAGGACTACGGTGTCGAGATACCCAAGATGGGCGAATACAACGTCTTTCCCATAAACGGAAGAAACCTGCGCCTCTGGCGGATGCCGTCGTCGTCGCGTGCCTTCCCCATGCCACTGCAGGAGAAAGCCGCCTATTATCGCCGTATGATGAGCGACATCGGGATCATCCTGTCGCCGTCCTCCCCCACACACTGAACGCCGACGGCGGCAGCTGCCTACAGACGGACGACCATCTCTATCTCCACTTATTTTTCAATCATCATAACAAATCCACCGCCAGGGGCAAAGTGGACTTTCAGAGTTGAAAGAGGAGAGCGGAAAGTGGTTACTTTGTAATCGCTGCCGCGACGGTGGGCGTTGACGCCGTCGGTGTAGAGGGTAGCGGACGATAGGGCAGATAGATTGAGGGTGCTGAGGTCGAGCGTAATATCGCGTTCGGTCCAGTTGGTGATGCCGCCGATATACCAGGTGTCGCCCTTGCGGCGGGCGGTGACGATATACTCGCCCACCTCGCCCTGTAGCACTCGCGTCTCGTCCCACACAGTGGGTATCGCGGCCACGAAGCGCGTGTAGTCGGGCTCGCGGTCGTAGTGCGTGGGGGAGTCGCAGAGCATGTTGAGCGGCGACTCCAGCACGATGTAGAGTGCCAGCTGGTGGCAGCGTGTGCCCTGGCTCATAGGTTCCATCCAGCAGGGGTGGTAGTTCCAGCGGCCACCGTTGAGCATCGCCCCCTGTGTGTAGTCCATCGGTCCTGCGGCCTGACGGATGAAAGGTATCTCCACGTCGTACTGCATCTGGTCCACCGTTGCGGGAGCCCACTTCATCTGCTCCAGACCGAAGACCCCCTCGAAGTTGAGCACGTTGGGATAGGTGCGTGTGAAGCCGGCGGGCTTGAAGGCACCGTGGAAGTCGACAACAAGATGATACTTGGCGCATATGGCGGCGGCACGGCGGTAGAAGTCGACCACAAGCTGGTCGTCGCGGTCCATGAAGTCTATCTTGAAACCACGGACGCCCATCTCGCTGTAGTGGCGGCAGACGTGCTCCATGTGTTTTGTGGCGTTCACTCCCGAAAGGTCGTGTTCGCCACAAAAGGCGTAGTAGCCCGCCCATAGGATGATGCCGACATTCTTCTCCTTGGCGTACTGCACCAGCATGGGCAGGTCAATCTCCGGCACCACCTGGAAGAGGTCGGCCTGCTTGTTCACCGCCCAACCCTCGTCGAGGATGACATACTCGATGCCGTAGCGCGAGGCGAAGTCGATGTAGTGCTTGTAGGTGTCGTTATTGATGCCGGCAGGAAAGTCGACACCGCTGATGTTAAAGCAGTTCCACCAATCCCACGCCACCTTGCCGGGCTTTATCCAAGAAATATCATCCACCCGTGACGGCTCACCGAGCAGGTAGCTCATGTTGTTCATGGCTATCTCCGTGTCGGTTCCCACCATCATGATGCGCCACGGGAAGACCCTCTCCCTGTCCATCTCGGCGATGTAGTCCTCGCGCTCCTTGACCAGCAGCTGCAGGTTGTTGTGCCCGCCCTGCTCCACGCGGCGGGGCAGCGGGGCGTGCTCGCCCATCAGCAAACCACTGTTGCCTGTGCCGTGCAGATATAGGCCGGGATAGTCTAGCAGGGCCGACTCGGTGATGCAGAGCTTGATGCCATTCGGGCCGTGAACGAGCAGCGGCAGGAAACACAGCCGCCGTGCGTCGAGCTGCGAGAGGGTGGTGTGTGTGTATTGGTTTTCGAACGAAGTGCTGTACTGCACAGCGTGGTCGGCGGAGTCGAAGCGGCTAACGTAGGGCGCGGTGACATCCCAGTTGCCGTCGAAGTTATACGCCACGGCCTCTTCTTTCACCCGTCCGGGCGCCCCTTCCCATACAAAGCGATATGCAATACCCTCGTTGTAGGCGCGGAACACAAGAGAGAGACCCTCCTTCATCTGCAGGGTCAGCTCATTGCAGTGGTTGCGCATCGTGGCTTGCCGCGTTAAGGGTGAAACCACCGTCTCGTCAATGGTACGACGGGAGACTTTCTTCACAGTCAGCGCGTCGAAAGCCTTGCCGCCTTGCGAGTATTCGATATCTATGTGGGTGGGGCGCAGCAACTGCATGTCGCCCAGATAGACGTAATAGCCTACGGCTATATCGTCCGTCGTGATGTGTGCCACCAGCCGCCCGTCGGGCGAGGCGAGGACGAATGTCCGCTCCCGGGCTGTTGCTGTCAGCGCCAGCAGAAAAAAGAAGGTTAGCAGGATGGGCTTTATGGGTTTTATAGGTCTTATGGGTCTCATAGGCATAATTATTATTTACGTATTTCTCTTATTGATACCGCGAAGCCGCCGCAGGGGGCCATGCGGAGCTTCAGCTTGCTCTTCTTGGTGACGGTCTTTTTGGTGATGGTATATGCCTTGGGGTTGTAGCCCTCGCCGGGGAGGCCGGAGGCATCCTTGGCGTCGCAGTAGACGGTGGCTTCGTACTTGACGCCGGGCTTGAGGAAGTCCAGCCGCACCTCCACCTCGCGGGCGTTCTCGTCGGTGATGCCGCCGACGTACCAGGTGTCCAGGGGGGCTAGATTTTCTAGAAGGTCTAGAGTGTCTAGTTTATCTAGATTGTCTAGTTTATCCAGACCATAGACAAACCGCGTGGCGTTGCTGATGACGCCTTTCTTGCCATCGGGCAGGCTGGCGACTCCTTCGGCGGCCTTGTTCAGCGAGGAGGTCTTCGGGTGGCGCGCGGTGACGATGTAATCGCCTGGCTCCGCCATCAGGTAGATGCTGGTGTCCCAGTCGACCGCCACGTCCTTGATAAACTGGAAGGCGTCCATGTGCGGCTCATAGTGTTCAGGGAAGTCGGCGGCCATCTGTAGAGGGGAGTAGAAGGTGACGTAGAGGCCCAGCTGGTTGCAGATGGTATGTTGCATCTTGCCGCCCCAGGGTACTATGGTGCCCATGTCGGTCTCGAAGATGCCGGGGGTGTAGTCCATAGGGCCGCCCTGCAGGCGTGTGAAGGGCAGTATGGTGGTGTGGCCGGGATGTATGCGCTCGCGGAACTCGGTGCCCATGGCACTCTCGTTGCCAATCATGTTGGGCCAGGTGCGGCAGAGACCCGTAGGGCGCACCGCCTCGTGGGCGTTGACCATGATATGGTGCTTGGCGGCCTCGACGATAGCGTAGTGGTAATGGTTGTTGATAGGCTGGCTGTAGTGCCCTTCGGCGAAGGGGATGATGGTGCCTACGTAGCCGCTCTTGACGGCGTCATAGCCGTATCGGTTCATCAGCGTGTAAGCCTTCTCCATCCAGCGTTCGTAGTTGACGGTCGAGGCGCTGCTTTCGTGGTGCATGATGAGGCGTATGCCTTTCTCGTGGGCGTAGCGGTTGAGCGCCGGCAGGTCGAAGTCCGGGTAGGGGGTGAGGAAGTCGAAGACGAAGTCTTTCTGCTTGCCGTACCAGTCTTCCCAGCCTATGTTCCAGCCCTCGATGAGCAGCGCGTCGAAGCCGTGCCTGGCGGCGAAGTCGATGTAGCGGCGCACGTTGTCGTTGTTGGCTCCGTGGGTGCCGTTGGGCTTGGCGTGGACGAAGTCGGTCTCGCCCAGACGCACCGACGGGTAGTCGTCGGTGTAGTTCCAGGTGCTCTTGCCGCTGATCATCTCCCACCACACGCCCATGTATTTCACAGGGTGTATCCACGACACGTCCTCGATGGCGCAGGGTTCGTTGAGGTTGAGTATGAGGCGCGACCGCAGCACGTCGGTGGCCTTGTCGCACACCATCACCGTGCGCCAGGGAGTGTGGCAGGGAGCCTGCATACGCCCCTTGTAGCCCGCGGCATCGGGACAGAGATGGGCCTGGAAGCCATAGACTGCATCCTCTTGCCCGTCGAATAAACCATGTCCTTGCGGGTATCTCTCGACATGCAGGTTGAGATGCATGGTAGGGTAGTCGAGCGTGGCGGCCTCGTGGATGTTGATGTAGAGGCCGTCGTCGGTCTTCATCTGTAGTGCAGTCTGCACGCCGGTACGCGAGAAGGAGGTCCAGGGCCATCCTCCGTGTTCATGGCTTTTCTCCCAGAGGCTGTCAATCTGCGACAGGCGGCTGCAGGTGTAGTTGTACTCCTGCGTGTCGTAGTCGCCTGGAATCCACCACGCCGTATGGTTGCCGGTCATCACGAACTGTGTCAGCTCCTCCTTGAACCAGAAGCAGACGAGAGCGTTCTCTATAGGGAACTCATAGCGGAAGCCGAGCCCGTCGTCGTAGAGGCGGAAGCGTATCTGCATCACCGTCGGGCGCCGATAGGTCGAGCTGTCCATGCTGTGCACCGACCCCACGGGCTGTTCCAGCGTCACCAGCATCTCGTTGTAGCGGTTGCGGATGTTGGCCTCCTCGCCCCACACGGGATGCCACACTTCGTCGAACGAGCTGCGCTGCACGTCCCGCAGCACAAAGGCGTGCGCCAGGTCGTCGCGCCATTCCAACTCGAAGCCCATTTTCGAATCGGCGATTACCTGCATCCCGTCGCGCGTCAGTTCATAATAGGGCGTGCCACCCCTAATCTTGAAGGTCACCTCCAGGCGTCCGTCGGGGCTGCGAAGCGACTGTAGGTTGTCGGGCTTGGCATAGGCCACAAGTCCTGCAAGCATGCAGAGTAGAAGCAGTAGAGGGTGTCTCATAGTCATTTGGCATAAAGGGCAACAAGGGTCTCGTATTTCTCTTGCTTACCGCTGGTCATGGCGGGCTCGCCAACGCGCTTGCCGTACTCGTAGACCTGTTCGAAAGAGAGCTTGCCGTCCTCGAAGTCTTTGCCTATGCCGCTGTCGAACGAGGCATAGCGGGCCTTCTTCATTGCCGACAGCTCGCTGTGTTCCAGCAGGTCGGCGGCGTTGAGCAGTGCGCGGGCCATAGCGTCCATGCCACTGATGTGGGCGATGAAGATGTCGTCGGGGTCGGTGCTGTTGCGGCGCAGCTTGGCGTCGAAGTTGGTGCCGCCGGTAGTGAAACCTCCACCTCGGAGTATCTCCAGCCAGGCCTGTGTCAGCTCGTAGCTGTCGATGGGGAACTGGTCGGTGTCCCAGCCATTTTGATAGTCGCCTCGGTTGGCGTCGATGCTGCCCAGCATGCCGGCGTCGACGGCGCAGGCCAGCTCGTGCTCGAAGGTGTGTCCAGCCAAGGTGGCATGGTTCACCTCGATGTTGACCTTGAAGTCCTTGTCGAGGCCGTGGGCACGAAGGAAGGCGATGACTGTCTCGGTGTCCACATCGTACTGGTGCTTCATCGGTTCCATGGGCTTGGGCTCGATGAGGAAGGTGCCGTGGAAGCCGTGTGCGCGACCGTAGTCGCGGGCTTTGGCGAGCATCATGGCCAGATGTGCCTTCTCGCGCCGCTGGTCGGTGTTGAGGAGCGACATATAGCCTTCGCGACCGCCCCAGAAGACATAGTTCTCGCCGCCCAGCTTGATGGTTGCGTCGATGCTGTTCTTGATCTGCACCACGGCACGTGCCACCACGTCGAAATCGGGGTTGGTGGCGGCTCCGTTCATGTAACGCCTGTGTCCGAAGACGTTGGCGGTGCCCCACAGGCAGTGGATGTCGGGATACTGCTGCATCTTCTCCAGCGCGTAGTCGGTGATGATGCTCATACGCTCCTCGTACTCATCGACGGTGGCGCCCTCTTCGACGAGGTCGACGTCGTGGAAACAGAAGAAGTGGATGCCCAGCTTGTCCATCAGCTCGAAGCCGGCGTCCATCTTGTCCTTGGCCCTCTGTATCGGGCATTCGGCGCGGTCCCACTCGTAGATGCGTGTCTGACCGCCGAAGGGGTCGCCGCTGGCCTGACCCAGCGTGTGCCACCAAGCCATAGCGAAGCGGAGCCAGTCTTTCATGGGCTTGCCCATAACCACACGCCCGGGCTCGTAGTAGTGGAAGGCCATCACATTCTTGCTTTCAACACCCTCGAAGGGAATTTTTTCAATCTGGGGAAAATACTGTTTCATATTCTGTGTGTTTATTGTTTATCCAAAATGTCTTTCCATCGCCGGTAGGCATCGTCGGCGGCGGTGCTGGGGCATGGCGCGACGACGGCGAGGCGCTGCAGCGAGGCGAAGGCCTCCGCAGGCGATGCGTAGATGCCGGCGCCGAGGCCTGCACCACGGGCGGCCCCCACGCTGCCGTCGGTGTCGTAGAGCTCTATGGTGGCTCCGCTAACGTCGGCAAGGGTCTGCCGGAACACAGGCGAGAGGAACATGTTGGCGCGGCCGGCGTGTATCATGTCCATACGGCCCATGGCTTCCATGCCATACATAAAGGCGAAGGCGACGCCCTCCTGGGCGGCGCGCAGCAGGTGAGCCTGGCCGTGGCGGTTGAGGTCGATGCCGTGGAGCGAGGCTCCGATGTTGCGATTGAACAGCACGCGCTCGGCACCGTTGCCGAAAGGAATGATGCTACAGCCATCGCTGCCTATGGGAGCGGTGGCAGCGAGGCGATTGATATCGTTGTAGCTCATGTCGGGAGCCACCATACGGCGCAGCCATGCGTTGAGAATGCCGCATCCGTTGATGCAGTGCATCAGACCCAGGTGGCCGTTGACGTGGAGAAAAGAGTTGATTCGCAAGCTGGAAGCCTGCGTGCCAATGCCATATACCACGCCGCTGGTGCCGGCGGTGGCGGCCACCTGGCCGGGGACGAGGACGGCGAGTGAGAGGGCATTGTTGGGCTGATCGCCGGCACGGTAGGTGATGGGGATGCCTGCACGCAGACCCAGCTCGGCAGCGGCGGCTACCCCTACCCTGCCCTGCACACCGAAGGTCGGCACCAACGGCGGTATTATGTCGTGCGGAAAACCAAAGTGGTCCATCATCTCCGACGAAAGTGCAGCGGTGCGGAAGTCCCACAGCATCATCTCGCTGAGGCCACAGGCCGTGGTGGCAGGCTCGGCGCCGAGGCGCAAGGCCAGCCAGTCGCCCGGAAGCATGACATACCTTATCTTGTCGAACAGCTCGGGCTCGTGCTCTTTGACCCACGCCAGCTTGGCGGCGGTGAAGTTGCCCGGAATGGGGGCATGCTCGCCGTAGGGCACACCGCGCGAGTCGCACCAGATGATGGCGTCGCGCAGGACGTTCATGTCCTTGTCGAGACACACCAAACCATGCATCTGGTAGCTGATGCCGATGGCCTTTATCGTTGAAAGTTGAGGGTTGAAAGATGAGAGTTTAGCCAGCGCTTGCTTGAGATAGTGCCACCAGTCGCCGGGGCGCTGCTCGGCCCAGCCGGGCTGCAGGGCCTTGATGGGGGCTTCGCTGTCGGGGTATGAGGCACTGCCAACGCAACGCCCGCTGTCGGCATCCACCAGCGCCACCTTCACGCTGCTGCTCCCCAAGTCGATTCCTAACAGATAACTCATTTCCTACCGCCTTTCTTCCACAGACGACTCATCTCCTCGAGCGTCTTGCCCTTGGTCTCGGGAACCAGACGCCAGACGAAGACGGCGGCCACGACGCACATCACGCCATAGAGACCATAGGTAAACCAGTGGCCAAAGTTGTCGCCCACCGTGATGTGCATGTTGAACATCGGCACAAACGTGCTACTCACGATGAAATTGAATATCCACTGCGCCGCGACAGCGACAGCCACCGCAGCACCGCGAATGGTGTTGGGGAAGATCTCGGCGATAAGCACCCAGCAGATAGGCCCCCACGAGAACATGAAAGAGGCGCTGTAGAGCATGATGCTGATCATTGTCACCAGCTGCATACCAGATGCGCCGAAGGTCGTCGCCACCCCGAAGGCACCCAGTGCCATGCCCAGCGAACCTGTGATGAGCAGCGGCTTGCGGCCCCACCGCTCGACGGTGAATATGGCCACCAGAGTGAAGAGGATGTTGACGACGCCCATCATCACAGTGTTGAACATCGGGTTGGTCATGCCCATGTCGCCAAAGATGCGCGGCGCATAGTAGAGCACAGCGTTGATGCCGACCACCTGCTGGAAGACGCTGAGCATCACGCCGATGAAGACCACAAGCCAGCCGTAGGTGAACAACCGTTCGGTACGCACGGTAATGGTGCTCTTGATATCCTCGAGTATATCGAGTGCCTTGTCGTCGCCATTGATACGTGCCAGAACGGCACGAGCACGGCTATCCTTACCCACCATAACCAGATAGCGCGGCGATTCGGGCACAAAACATATCAGGATGGTGAATACGGCGGCCGGTATGGCCTCGCTGCCGAACATGTAGCGCCAGCCCGTCTCGATGGTCCACGGGTCGCTCTCGGCAGCCACACGGTTCAAGCCCTGGCCGATGCTCTCGATCACCGGATTGGTGTGTTGCCCAAGGATGAGGAAGTTGACAAAATAGACCACCAGCTGACCGAAAATGATGGCAAACTGGTTCCAGCTCACCAGCTGACCTCGACGACCTGCTGGCGCCACCTCGCCGATATACATGGGGCAGATGGCACTCGCCAAACCTACGCCCATGCCACCTATCACCCTGTACACGTTAAACATCCACAACAGGCCAAGCGTCGGTTCCCCTTGTCGGAAAAAAAGGAACTCCGGCCTCATCGACCCGAGGGCCGAGACAAAGAACAGACAGCCCGCCAGAATGAGGCTGCGCTTACGGCCCCAACGCGAGGCCACCAGCCCACTCAACAACGCCCCAATCACGCAGCCGATCAACGCACTGCTCGACGTGAAGCCATGCATCATGTCGGTATACTGGAAATCATGCGCACCTAGAAAAAAAGCCTGAAGACCCTTCTCCGCACCACTGATGACGGCGGTGTCGTAACCAAAGAGAAGTCCACCCAGAACGGCCACCAACACAATGCTATAGAGGTAGCCCTTGTTGCCTTTGTTGTCATTCATATCTTGCGAAATTTGAGACTGCAAAGATACGAACATTTTTCCATCCGCACAAAAACATTTAAGGCAACCACTAAAAATTCCACATAATGTATATATCACGCAGGGTTGAGGCAGGGGTGAAGTGTGAATAAAGAGTGATTAAAAACATACCATCACCTATTGTTAAATTTATCATCTCCTACTTATGCAATTGATGACAAAGAGATGAGTAGGAGAAGAGTAGGAGTTGAGTAGGAGTTGGTAAGGAGATGATATTGTGTTTCAGCGAGTTAGAAGTGGACTTGAACAGTATTGGACTATGATTCAATCCGTTACATTGATTTTTATCGCTGTAACTTATTGATTTCCAATACAGGCTAAAAAGCACATACGAGCCCTCTTTTTAACAGTTTTTTTGTTAATCCCAAGGCGAACAACGTGGGGTGAAATCCACCTATGAAAAGGGCATGATAACGAATAGTCGGTCTGATGACCGATTGGGGTTAATTGCAAGAGGGTGTCAGATTGCCCTTTTTTTACGGGAATTGCGGTTACACACGAAAGATGCCGTAGACGGCGGCACCGCTGCCCGACATCGAGGCATAGATGGCGCCACGACGGTACATCGCGTCCTTGAGCACCGCGATGGCGGGGTGTTCTGGGAATACCGAAGCCTCGAAGTCATTGACGATAAGTCCGTTCCACTCCGCAACAGGCCTTCTTACGGCCTCGCGAAGGTCGGGTCGCACAGTGTCAAACAAGTCGCGATGCAGGCCCGCGTAGGCCTCCTTGGTGCTCACGTGTTCTCCGTCGGGTATTTCGACGACCACCCGCCATGCTCCGCTCCCCACACTCCACTCCAGCGGCTCCAGCCGGTCGCCGATGCCGGTAGCGTAGGCAGGCACGTTCTTGATGAAGAAGGCGCAGTCGGCGCCCAGACGGGCGGCGTGGCGCTCCAGCTCGGCGGTGCCAAGGCCGAGGGAGAACATCTCGTTGAGCATCTTCAGGGTGAAGGCAGCGTCGCTGCTGCCGCCGCCAAGGCCGGCACCGAAGGGGATACCTTTCTTCAGCCGGATAAGTACTGGCGGGATGCCTAACTCCTCGTGCAGCAGCTGCCATGCACGTAGGCAGATGTTGTCCTCCGGGGTGTTGTCGAGCGCCAGTCCGCTCTGCTCCATGTGCATGGTGTCGCCCTGCTCGATGGTGAGTTCGTCGCACAGGTCGTGCACCGGCAGGAAGATGGTCTCCAGGTCATGATAGCCGTCGGGCCGACGGCCCACCACATGCAGTCCCAAGTTAATCTTGCAGTTTGGGTAGGTTGTCATAGGCGCGTATGATGTCGGTAACGAGACGGTGGCGGATGACGTCACTGTGGTCCAGCTCTATCACCTCGATGCCCTTGATGTCTTTCAGTATGTTCACCGCCTGTAGCAAGCCGCTCTGCTGGTGGCGTGGCAGGTCGACCTGCGTCAGGTCGCCGGTGATGACAAACTTGGCGTTGCGGCCCATGCGGGTGAGGAACATCTTGAGCTGGGCCGAGGTGGCATTCTGTGCCTCGTCGAGTATGACGAAGGCGTTGTCAAGCGTGCGTCCGCGCATGAAGGCCAAGGGAGCAATCTCGATGGTGTTGTCTTCCCAGTAGGAGAGCAGCTTCTGCTGCGGTATCATGTCGCGCAGGGCGTCGTAGAGGGGTTGCAGGTAGGGATCCAGCTTGTCGCGCAGGTCGCCCGGCAGGAAGCCCAGGTTCTCGCCGGCCTCGACGGCGGGACGTGTCAGTATGATGCGGCGTATCTCTTTGTTTTTCAGTGCTCTCACAGCCATAGCCACAGCGGTGTAGGTCTTGCCGGTGCCTGCTGGGCCTATGGCAAACACCATGTCGTGGTCGTAGACCGCACGTACCAGTCGCTGCTGGTTGGGGGTGCGCGCCTTGATGAGCAGCCCGTTGCGGCCGTGCACCAGCACCTCGTCGCTCACCTCCGAGTCGGGGCTGGCGCCGCCGTTCTCCATGATGCCCATGATGGCGTTCTCCGTCAGCCGCCCAAACTTGTCGTAATAGGTCATCATGGCCTGCAGCTTGCCGTCGAACCAGGCTATGTCTTCTTCCGAGCCCACGGCTTTCAGCATTTCGCCGCGGACTATGAGCTTCAACTTCGGGAAGAGGAGTCGCACAAACTCCAGCAGTCGGTCGTTCTGCCCCCAGAAGCGCTGGTAGTCTACATCCTCCAGCGAGAATATCTTTTCGTTAGTTTGTTCGTTCATTCGCTCTCTTTTTTAAGGCCGCAGGTGCAGTGGGCGCACCGTCCTGTTGTGGGATCGGCGTTGGCGCAGGGGCGACGAAACTCTTTCTCTTTGTGCAAGAGCATCTTCAGACCCAGCGCCGCTATCATGCCCCCGACGACAGCCACCGCCAAAACCAGCACCAGTACAACATGTTTCATAAAGATATCTATATTCTGTGGTTTGAATGCGTTAATGCGTTATATTTTTAGGAGTTAAGAAGTCAAGGAGTTATCAAGGAGTCAAGACAATATAAAATGGCAATCACTCACTTCGCGCCATAGCCACTTAACTGCCTGAAGTTTCATACATTAAACTTTAAATACATACTTCTTCTGCCCATTAAAACACAATGCAAAGATACATATTTATTCTCAATCGGCAACACAGAATGTTTGAATGTGTTATTGTGTTACCAGCGTAATTAATTGTCGCGTCAGCACTAACGCATTAACTCAATAACGCAATATAAAAAATAATTTCATCCTCTTGTAGACATTTTTCGAAAAGGTGGTTATTAGTAATGTAACAATGCGTAAAAGCAATAAATAAAATGCGTATCTTTGCAACACAGTACCAACACTGTACACTACGGACAACGAAAACAGATACAGCGAATTCGACGCACTTATACAGCGTCACCGTCGAATGATACGGGCATTCTGCCTGTGGCATGGCGGCATAGGTGTGATGACGTGCGACGACGTTATGCAGGAGGTGCTCGCCTCGCTGTGGCGTCACCGTCACGACCTGCGCCCCGGTGCCAGCGACGGTGAAGAACGCGTCTGGATCAGGTTTCACTGCCGCAGTGTCGCCTCGCACCTACGGCGCAAGAAAAACATAGCCACAGTGTCGCTGTCGTCACTCTCCACACGCTCCACATACACACAAGAGTCGGACGACTGGTGTGCAGTCGACTCGGCCAACAACCGGCAGACGATAGAGGACCTCTCCTCCACCCTCACCCCACACGAACGACAGGTGTTACAGCTGATGCTCGACGGATATTCTAACGACGAGATTGCCGAACTACTGCAAATCAAACCTCGCAGTGTGACACAGACCCGCTGGCGCATAGTAAAGAAAATGAAAGATGAAATATATGAACAACGACAACATAATACGCATGCTTGACGACGAGCGTCAGCGACGGCAACAGGCCGACGAGGCTCACCTGCAAAGCCTTGGGCAGAAGATGTCTGGCAACGGCGGGCGTTGGTTTCGTCGTCGCCAGACCGGTGCCATCATACTGTCCACACTGGCGGTGATCCTGATACCCACAGTCTACGCCACAATGCCGAAAACCGTCGGGATGGCGGATTATCGGGACACCAATGTGTCCGGATACCGGACTGTATGCTGCAACCGTCCCGCCGACGCCGAGGCCGTCGTACAATGTGCCAACCTACTGTTATCAAAGCAACAATGAAACGCATCGTCACAACAACCATCATGCTGATGGCCGTGGCACTGGGCACCATCGCCATTTGGCGACAATGTAGCGACAACGGCGCACACGACAATGCCGTCAGCAGCACAGGCGACCTCTACAACAGATACGCCTCGCAACCAGGGGTGCGGGTAGGCTTCATCAAAGACTTCCGCTTCGACGACACCACCCTCGTCGACGTCACCACCATCCAGGCCCTCGACAGCACCGGATGGCATTGGATGCTTGCCGAGTTCGCAGTCAACACCGTGTCGGACAGCACCGGTGACGTACTCCAAACCTACCAACTGGACGACAGCCATTTCGTGTTCCTCTCCTACTGCGACAGCAGCCTATGCCTCGTCGACGCCCCGACAGACCGTCAGTACGACGCCGTATTGCGCTACCAACTAAAAAGGTTTGTTTCTTCAAAACAGTCGTTTTCTCGCCTCGGCACAGTGCAAACACTTCGCGGTTTGCCCTCTGCACTCGGCTTATCGAAAACGTTTAGTGAAACGCTATAACACAATGAAAACTACACTTACCCGCCACACATTACGCACCTTGGCGCTGATGCTCGCAGCAGCCACAGCCACCGCGTGCTCCGATTACGCCATCATCTACGCCGGCGGAAGAAATATACGTCGCAACTGGACCCCAGAAAGAAGCACCGATATAACCACCGGTGGCGACCCCGTGACTTCTCAAGAGTGGAAGGTCGGCGATGTATTCGTGAATCTTGTAGATGCCTCGGCAAACAGAACAGAAAACCAGCAACCGACAACCGACAACTCTGATTTATCGGCCAATGCAGACCTCGGAACCGAAGTCGGCAGCATAGCTATGCACTATTCCATCGACGACGTCGTCGTCAGCCACACCGCCACCGAAAGCGACGAACTGCGCCTGATCTACCGCCTGCTCGGCGACGCACGCGGTGGACACAGCGTCACCATTGCAGCCGACACGCCTACAGCCGCTACCGCCGACTCTGACACAGTGACCATGAACACCACAAACATGGAATACGTCGTGGAGTGGACCAGAGTCATGGTGCGCCGTGGCTACGCCGTCACCATCGTCTACAACCCAGACACAGGCATATACAAATGCACCGCCATAAGGAAAAGTGAGAGGGGAGTGAGGGAGGAGTGAGAGGGAAGTGAGAGGGGAGTGAGGGTGGAGTGAGGGAGGAGTGAGAGGGAAGTGAGGGGGGAGTGAGGGTGGAGTGAGGGGGGAGTGAGGGGGGAAAGAGTGACAGAGCGACAAATTGTTCAGGACACTTCTATAAGGAACCACGCATGAGGAAACATGAATTTATAGAAGTCCCCTACAGGGCAAACGCGTCAAAATTTCAAA
>FLNU01000583.1_pt1 | contig 17092 bp, 12 predicted proteins | sample 1140361 | NCBI WGS metagenome assembly FLNU01 (sample SAMEA3878206, study PRJEB12797) | bioreactor metagenome | biome: Moose rumen | place: Sweden | collected 2011-10 | reverse complement strand
TTTTGCTCTTCCGAGCGGGAAGCCCCTGGGAGCACAGACGAGGAGGTCTTTTGACGAGCCAAAGCGCTTCTCGATAACCGCGCTCCCAGGGCGAAACGATGCGTCCACAGTGTTTTTGCGACGCGTGTTAAGTGGAAATTTATTTCAGGTTAACACAAAATCTGAAAACGAAAGTTCGTTTATGTAAAAACGTAGTTTCGTTTTAGAAAAAATGAAGGTTCATTTCAGTAAAAACGAAGGTTCGTTTTGATGAAAACGAAGGTTCGTTTTTATATAAATGAAGGTTCGTTTTTATATAAATGAAGGTTCGTTTTTTCGGAAACGAAGGTTCGTTTTGATAACGCAGGTTAAGATGAATTTTATTTTGTGTTAAGATGCGTCGGAATTCGGGTTAAGATGCGTCGGGATTCGGGTTAAGATGCGTCGGAATTCGGGTTAAGATGCGTCGGGATTCGGGTTAAGATGCGTCGGGATTCGGGTTGAGATGCGTCGGGATTCGGGTTGAGCGGTGTAGGAACAAGAAATTGGCTGGTTGTCTTTATTATTCTTTTTTTACACTGATATGATTCGGGACAGGGAGGTTTGTGAGAGCGGAAATTCACATAATTCCTGTAATAATATACACCTAAATGGTTAATACGTAAAAATTTGTCTTTCAGGACAAAAAAAGAGTAAAAAACACATTGATTGTTTTGTGCAAGGAGAAAGAATCTCTACCTTTGTGCCGAATGGAGGTTCAGACTCGATTCGCCATGTTCGTCGGCCCAACCGCGGCCTCCCGTCGGGGCGGAAGTGGCAAAATGCGAAAATAAGAAATAAGATTGTTTTTTCAACAATATGGAAATTAGGAGCACCGTCTGAATGTGCCGTGAGGTACAGGCGCGCCAGAGTAAATTGTTTCATTTTTATGTTAGTAATTGGTGGTGTGTTGAACATCGCGAGGTGTTAGCACGGGATGCTGATTCGCCCAGGGCGAGGATACTCCGGAGGAACGCATCACAGAATCGTTGTTTGGCCTGCATGCTGCCACGTGGCAGTGTGCAGGCACTTTTTGGTTACTCGCGCTCGTAACGCTGGGCTACGCCCGAAGTTACTCCTGCTCGGAAGAGCAAAACGAAAAAATGCTTTTTCATTTTGCTTTTCGCTCGCTTACTCGTAACGCTGGGCTACGCCCGAAGTTACTCCCGCTCGGAAGAGCAAAACGAAAAAATGCTTTTTCATTTTGCTTTTCGCTCGCTTACTCGTAACTTTGCCTGCGGAAAAATGAAAAAGGAGGGCAATTCTTATACTTACCGGTATTTGCCGGAGATTGACTGTCCGGCTGACTTGCGACGGCTGAGGGTGGAGGAACTGCCGACTGTGTGTGAGGAACTGCGCCACGACATCATCCACGAACTGTCGGTCAACCCGGGGCACCTGGCTTCGAGCCTGGGGGTGGTGGAACTGACGGTGGCGCTGCACTATGTGTTCGACACGCCCTACGACCGTCTGGTGTGGGACGTGGGCCATCAGGCCTATGGGCACAAAATCCTGACGGGCCGCAGGGATGCTTTCTGCACGAACCGCAAGTTGGGCGGCCTGCGTCCGTTCCCGTTCCCGGAGGAGAGTGAGTACGACTCGTTCTGCTGCGGGCACGCGAGCAACTCCATCTCGGCTGCACTGGGCATGGCGGTGAGTGCCCACCTGAAGGGTGAGCAGCGACATGTGGTGGCTGTGATCGGCGACGGTGCGATGAGTGGCGGACTGGCGTTCGAGGGTATCAACAACACGGCTTCGACGCCGAACGACATGCTGATTGTCCTGAACGACAACAACATGTCGATAGACAACAGCGTGGGCGGCATGCGTCAGTATCTGCTCAGGCTGACGACGAACTCGACTTACAACAACCTGCGCTACACGCTCTCGCGCAAACTGTTCGACTGGGGGGTGCTGAACGAAAAGCGCCGCAAGGGTCTCATCCGCTTCAACAACAGTGTGAAGTCGGTACTGATGCATCAGCAGAACATTTTCGAGGGCATGGACATCCGCTACTTCGGGCCGACGAACGGCCACGACGTGGTGGAACTGGTGCGCGTGCTGCTTGCCATCAAGGACATGAAGGGTCCGAAACTGTTGCACCTGCACACGGTGAAGGGCAAGGGCTATGCGCCTGCCGAGCAGGACGCGACGGTGTGGCATGCCCCGGGCAAGTTCGACGAGGACACGGGCCACCGACTGGACGCGGGGGGCAACAAGGTGTGTCCGCCACGGTTCCAGGACGTGTTCGGCGAGACGCTGCTGGAACTGGCCCGTGCGAACGAGCGGATTGTGGGCGTGACGCCCGCCATGCCGACGGGCTGCTCGATGAACATCCTGATGCGCGAGATGCCCGACCGCACGTTCGACGTAGGCATTGCCGAGGGCCACGCGGTGACGTTCTCGGGCGGCATGGCCAAGGACGGGCTGTTGCCCTTCTGCAACATCTACTCGTCGTTCATGCAGCGTGCCTACGACAACATCATCCACGACGCGGCCATCATGCGCCTGAACATGGTGCTGTGCCTGGACCGTGCCGGGCTGGTGGGAGAGGACGGCCCGACCCACCACGGTGCGTTCGACCTGGCCTTCCTGCGGGCCGTGCCCAACCTGACCATCGCCTCGCCCCTGGACGAGCACGAGTTGCGCCGCATGATGTACACGGCCCAGCAGCCCGACATGGGCACGTTCGTGATTCGCTATCCACGCGGACGCGGCTCGCTGATTGACTGGCGATGTCCGCTGGAGGCCGTTCCTGTCGGCAAGGGTCGCTGCCTGCGCGAGGGCACCGACGTGGCACTGCTGAGCCTGGGCCCCATCGGTACGGAGGCTGCACGGGCCATCGACAGCCTGGCTGGCGAGGGCGTGAGTGTGGCACACTACGACATGCGCTTCCTCAAGCCACTGGACACGGCACTGGTCGACGAAGTGGCGCGATGCTTCAAGCGGATTGTGACGGTCGAGGACGGCGTGATGAACGGCGGACTGGGCAGTGCCGTGCTGGAACACTTGTCGGCCACGGGCTGCACGGACGTGCAGGTGAGCCGCATCGGAATTCCCGACCGCTTCGTCGAGCACGGCAGCGTGGCCGAACAGCGGCACCTCTGCGGCATGGATGCCGACAGTATCAAACAAAGAATCAATAATTTGGTCTCATGAAAATACTCATTGCCGGCGCAGGAGCGGTGGGCACCCACCTGGCTCGGCTGCTTTCGAAAGAAAACCTGAACGTCGTGCTCATCGACAGTTCGGAGGAGAAACTGAGCAAGGTGAACTCGGACCTGGACATCATGACCCTGGCCGTGGAGCCGGCCTCGATTGCCGGTCTGAAGAACGCAGGCGTGGACAGTGCCGACCTGTTCATCGCAGTGACCCCGCACGAGAGCGAGAACATCATGTGCGCGATGCTGGCCAAGCAACTGGGTGCGAAGCGGACCGTGGCCCGCGTGGACAACTACGAGTACATGAAGAGCGAGAACCTGAAACTGTTCCAAAGCATGGGCATCGCCTCGCTCATCTACCCCGAACTGCTGGCTGCCAAGGAGATTGCGGACTCTGCACAATTCTCGTGGGTACGCCAAATGTGGCAGTTCGGCGACCACGGCGAACTGTTGCTCATCAGCGTGAAGATGCACGACAACCACCCCATGAACGAACGCGAAATCAGCAACGAGAACAACCAGTTTGTCGGACACACCCTGAAGGAAATCGGCATGGAGCACCGCAACGCCTTCCATGTGGTGGCCATCAAGCGCAACGGCGAGACGGTGATTCCCCACGGCGACGACCGCATCCTGGCCCGCGACCTGGTGTTCTTCATGACGACGCGCGAGCAGGCCGACACCATCCGCCGACTGTCGGGCAAGGATGACTATCCAGTGGTGAAACAGGCCATGATTATCGGCGGTGGCAAACTGTCGGTACGGGCCGACTGGGAACTCGCCGACAATATCGACGTGAAGATTGTCGAGCCCAGCCTGGAACGCTGCGAACAACTGGGCAAAATGACCAAGTCGCGCACACTCATCATCAACGGTGAAGGGCACGACATGGACTTGCTGAACGACGAAGGATTCGGCAACATGCAGGCCCTCATCGCACTGACCCCGAACGACGAAGAAAACATCCTGTCGTGCGTGACAGCCCGCAGGCGTGGCATCCGCAAGACCATAGCACAGGTGGAGAACCTGGACTACCTGGACATGGCGGAAGACCTGGACGTGGGCACCATCATCAACAAAAAGACCATCGCCGCCAGCCACATCTACCGCATGCTGCTGAAGTCGAGCGTGGACAACATGAAAATGCTTATGGTGGCCGATGCAGACGTAGCCGAATTTGTAGTGAAATCCGGCTCGCGCATCACCAAGGACGCCGTGATGCACCTGGGCCTGCCCTCGGGCGTGAACATCGGTGGAATGGTGCGCGACGGAAAAGGCTGTATTGTCACCGGACATACCATCCTGCAGGAAGGTGACCGCGTAGTCGTCTTCTGCATCGGCGGCACACTGAAACGGCTGGACCGCTACTTCAAATAAATGAACTGGAAACTCATCATACGAATCATCGGCACCCTGCTGCTCATCGAGGCAGGGCTGCTGGGCGCCTGCATCGGTGTGGGACTGGCCTACGACGAGTGTTTCCTGCCCTTCTTATGGCCTACCGCCATCTCCTGTGCACTGGGCCTGGCCGGACTCATCATGAGCCGCGGTGCCAGCAGCAACATGGGGCGTAAGGACGGCTACATCGTGGTCTCGCTCGCATGGGTCAGTTTTGCCCTGATAGGCATGCTGCCCTTCCTGTTCAGCGGCAGCCTGCCCGACGTGGCCAGTGCCTTCTTCGAAAGCATGTCGGGCTTTACGTCGACCGGGGCCACCGTCATCGACAACTGCGACATCCAACCCCACAGCATCCTTGTGTGGCGAAGCCTGTCGCAATGGATAGGCGGTATCGGAATCGTCTTCTTCACCATCGCCATCCTGCCCGCCTTCGGTGTGGGCGAAGTGAAACTCTTTGCCGCCGAAGCCACCGGACCGATGCACGACAAGGTCCACCCGAGAATCTCGGTGGCCGTCCGCTGGATAGGTTCCGTCTACCTCTTGCTCACCTGTCTGTGCATCACCTCCCTATGGCTCTGCGGCATGGACTTCTTCGACGCCTTCAACTACGGCCTCGTCACCACGGGTACAGGAGGCTTCGGCACCCACAGCGCCCTGCTGCGCGAGGTGTTCAACTCTCCCGCCATTGAATATGTCTTAATCTTCTTCATGTTCATCTCTGGCGTCAACTACACCCTCATCTACTACTCCATCCTGAAGGGCCGCTTCCGCCGGTTCTTTCGCGATGCAGAGTTGCGCTGCTACCTCAGCATTGTTGTGTTCACGACACTTGTCTGCACCCTTACACTCTTTGCCTACCGGATGGAATGGCCCGCACTCTTTACTTTCAACTTCCACCATGAGCCCATCTTGGAAGTGCTGAAAAACCTGGAAGATAGCCTGCGAGAGTCGGCTTTCACAGTCATCTCGCTGCAAACCACCACTGGCCTGGCCACCTGCGACTACACGACCTGGCCCATGATGCTCATGCCCGTACTGATGTTCGTCATGTTTGCCGGTGCCTGCTCAGGCAGCACGAGCGGTGGTTTCAAGTGTGTACGGTGGTCCATCATCTTCCGCATTGTCAGAAACGAGTTGAGACATATTCTCCACCCCCGCGCTATTCTGCCCGTGCGAATCAACGGGACCATCATTCACCCTCAAGTCGTTCGTACGATGCTCGCATTTGTCGCCCTATTTGTCGGTGCATTATTCTGTGGTGCTTTCGTCCTGTCGTTCTTTGGTGTGTCTGAGTCTGCTCCCATCGATGCATTCAGTTTCTATGATGCATTTGGTATTTCTCTGTCTTCCTTGTCAAATGTCGGTCCTGGCATGGGATACTATGGTCCTATTCATTCTTGGTCCATCCTCACTCCCTTTGCCAAGTTTGTCTGCTCAGGACTGATGCTGGTAGGACGTCTGGAAATCTTCCCCATCATCATACTCTTCTCTCGTAGTTTCTGGAAAAAATCATGAAAAACAACCTGTTGATTCTCTTACTACTTCTTATCAGTCCTCTTCACCTGTATGCCGACGAGCCTCGCGATTCGGTGTGGGTGAACCCCTTCAATGGCAACCGAACGCATTTGCACCTGCTGGCCGATGACGACACACTGGTCCAGCCCGACCACAACCTGCTCAAACCCGCCGTCGAAACACTGGGAATCAACCTTGCCGTATGGGCTTGGGACCACTACGTCTACGATAACGGCTGGGCAGACGTAGACATTCATGTGATTCGTCACAACCTCAAATCTTCCTTCGTGCTCGACCACGACAGTTACTCGGGCAACCAATTCTCGCATCCCTTCCACGGCAGCATGTTCTACAACGCAGCGCGCTACCACGGTCATTCTTATTATCTGTCAGCCCTCTATCCCCTAATTGGCAGCACCACTTGGGAATATTTCTGTGAGACCAACCTGCCTGCCTATAACGACTTCCTTTCCACCGGCATCGGCGGAACAGCCATTGGCGAGGCGACTCATCGTGTGTCCGACCTCATCTACGACAACAGCGTGACAGGTTTCCCACGTGTCTTGCGCGAACTGTCCGCATCCATCCTTAACCCCATACGCGGCTTCCACCGCATCATTTCGGGAGATATGTGGCACGTCAGCCCCCATGCAGGCAAGACCGTGACGCCCGAACCCTACACCTTTGACTTCTCAGTCGGCCACCGTCACCTGCACGAATCAACCGGAGAACATGGCAGCAGAGACATTGCCTTCGCACAGTTCTCACTTGACTACGGAAATCATTTCGACGGGAAAAATCGCCACCAGCCTTTCGACTATTTCCACACCAACCTCATTCTCAATTTGTCGCCACACAACCCTACCATCGGCGACCTCGACATTCGTGGCCGACTCCTCAGCCATCAGTTCTCAACTTCCGACAATACCCAACACGACCTGGCCCTGTACCAAGTCTACCGATACATTGACAACTACCACGGTGCTGACGACAAGCACCCTGGCCACTATCCGCACGTCAACGAGGCTTGTAGTTTCGCCGTGGGTCTTTTCACGCTTCACGCGCCGTCAGCCACACATCACATTGCCTTCACCAACGACGTCCTTTTCGACGCCATCGCTTTCGGAGGCATGGGAGCAGACTATTTCCAACCACGGACTTACAACTTTGCCTCGGGGTTCAGCCTGCGCGACGCTCTTACCATCAGTTTCGGACAAAACTTCCAACTGGGCAGCGACCTCTACATTACACGCCTCTACGTACCGAAGGGAAGCCCTGACCCACAAAAATATGGCTATACGCTCTGGGGAGACCAAGGCAACAACACGATTCTGCTCAACCGTTCCTTCATGAAGGTTCACCTCAGCCATCACCTCCGCTTCAAAGCCGAGCACCTTCATTACTCGCGCCATTCCCACTATCGACACCATCCCAACGTTCATGCCAGAAGCGACGAACTGCGTTACGGTCTGACCTACAATCTATAGTTACAAAACATGTTGCTACAATAATCATTGAGCGGGGGTTGACACGTCATGTGCCAACCCCCGCTCAGTAAATAATTATGATTTGTCTGTCTTCAGGTCTCATTGCAACATCTTCTGCTTGGTCACGCTGCCGTCCTTGTGAATCTTCTTCACAATAGTCACGCCCTTTTGTGGAGCGACAAGACGGGCACCACCTACGGAGTAGTATTCGGTGGGCACGACAGTCGAGGCGGCATTCAACGACTTCACAGCCACTTCCACTTCGGGTTCGGTTGGTTCTGTCGTTTCACCCGAGACGAGTTGGGAGATTTCCTCGCTCGATAGTGCGTAGTTGTAGAAACGCATGTCGTCCAGATAGCCCTTAAAATAGGGGTCGGCACTGAACTGGCTGCGTCCCACGTAGCAAAGTGCCGGAGCAAAGTCTGTAGGACGAATGGTAATGTCGGTCGTAGAGGCCAACAGTTCACCGTCGACATAGATACAAGCCTCCTCGTCGCTCAGGGTGACAGCCAAGTGAAGCAACTGGTTGCTTGGCAACTGGGTGGCCGACAGGATTTGTTCGTCTCCCTCGTCTTTCAAGACAAATCGCATCTCGCTTCCATTGTTGGGCGTGAGGAACATGTATTGATTGGTGCCGTTGCCGAAGTCGAAGAGCCGCTGCCAGTTGTCACCACCGCGCCAATACACCCATGTGGCAAAAGTGAATTCACGCATGTTGCCCAACTGCTGAGGCATAAGCATGTAGTTGTTAGAGCCGTTCAGCGACAGCGACTTTGTGCCCGACTTGATGTAGCGTTCGATGATGGAATAGACGGAATTGCCCGACAAGGCTGGATCCATCTGGTTTTCTGTCTCGTCGTAAAGGGTGCCTTCGAAGTCGTAGCGGGCTATCAGCGCGGATTCGGTCAGGGTGGCAGCCGTGGCCTCGGCAGATGCCTCCGACAGGTTGCTGCTGCGGTCTATTGCCTTTACTTTGTAACTGTAGTTCAGTCCTTGCTGGCAAGTGTTGTCAAGGAACTGAGTCCCTTGAATCATGCGTCCGATGACGAACCATTGGCCGGCCAGTTCACCGTCTTGTGCAGCACGCAGAATCATGTAGCCGTTCAAATCTTCCTCGCTATTGGCGTCCCAGGAAAGCAGTATTGAGGCCGACTGTGGCGTGGCGACGAGATTGGCCGGAGCCGCGGGGGCAATGAGTTCGGCACTGGCATCAAGCGGGATGAAGCGCCATCGCTGGCGGCTGTCACCCGAGAAGGTGTTTTGCTGGATAGCAGCGTTGTTGTCAATCGAACCGCCTTGCACCTCAAGGTAGAGTCCCGAGTGGTGCGAACGGATGTAGTAGTCCCCATCGCCGGCATATTCGGCAAACCACTGTTCGTTGCCACCGCCACCGCCACCATAGATGATGATTTTGGCGTTTGCTGATGTGGAGTAGTTGAGAAGGTCGGCATACATACTTTCGTTGCGCAGGTTCTTCAGTGTGAAGTAACTGAAGTCACCTCCCACACGGCTGCTCACCCATTCCAGTTTCCACTGTTCGTAGTCTTGTGGACGATTGACGGAATAGCCCAGTTGCACGAGGCTTGTTCCGTTGGTCACATTGCCATTGCTCACAGCCAGCACACGGCGAGACCTCTTGTTCATGATGACATAGTTGCCGTCTTCAAGCGGGAAGGGAGGCACATCTTCGCCAGCCGTGATTTGTATCATGCGCTCTGCATTCGTCTGTCCCGTCTGGTAGGCAGTGCCGCCCGGCATTTCCATCTGGAAAGTACGGGTGGGTCCGTAGCCGTCGTAGTAGACATCGTGTCTGGTCGACACAAACTCATAGTTTGATGTCTTGGCCTGGCGCTCACTGGTCCCGAGGAAGGCTTCCACCTTTCCGCTGGGCAGGCGGTAGACGCTGGCTGCCGACCATGCAGTGCGGTTTTCACCATAACCCAGACGCTGACCGCCCGGCGAGTTGGCTTTGCAGAAATCGCCTCGGGCTACACCGTCGTAGCCCCACCAGATGCCGCCTTGCATGCCATATTCTATACCTACCATGGCTTCCATCACATTGTGCAACTCGTCGGCTGTGGCATAGTTGCCATCATTGCGCACGGTGGTGAAGAACTGGGCATAGGAGTCGAATTCACCGGCCAGTTGGTGCGTGTTGCCTTCAGTGACATAGGGTTTCATGTAGTCGTACCATTCGAGTGCGCGGTCGCAGTTCAGGGTATTGCCTGCAGAGATGCGGATGCCGGCCAGTTCCTCATCCTCACTGATGAGGCGGGCGATTTCCTTGAAGTCATCCTTCGACCCTTCGTTCCATCCGCTGTAGTCCGGCTCGTTGAAGGGGGCGATACTGACCACCTTCACGCCGAGACTTTCGGCATAGCGCACACTGGCTTTGATGCAACGATACCAGTTCAGCGGCTTGCCCTTGTAGTTGTCGAAGCCATTGCGGTCGTTCAGGGCCTCATGGTCGCAGTTCAGCATCACCTCGGTCGTGCCCGAGGCCTTGATGTGTTCCACCCTGTTTTTCAGTGCAAGTTTCTGCGAATTGGTCAGTTCCAGATTTTCACCGACGAGGTCGTTGGGCTGGAACGAGATGCGGCCATAGGTCATGATGTCCTTGCCAATGAAGTTGGTGCCACGGTTCACGTTGCCGGCATCGTCCCAGGCCGTGTCCATACCCCAGTTGACCACATACTCCTGGCCTGTCCCATCGTAGGCGAAGGGAACCTGCACTTGGGCTTTCGTCTCGGCCTTCAGCCACATCGAGGCGTGTGGTATACGGCTTTCTTCCTGTTCCTGTTCCTCTTGTGCTGCCAACTGTCCGCACAACAACACCGGCGACAGCAAAAGCAAAAGAAAGATTTGTCGTTTCATGTGTTTTATTTATTTAAAAGTTGTCAGGTCGAAATTTTTGACTGGCAGCAAAGATAAGACTATTTTGCTGTTTTTTCAAAAAAAAGTGTTCCTCTTTTCAGTTTTCACTTTATTATTATTAACTTTGTAGACAGTAAAAAACTGTTTCTGAGACTATCATTCTGTCTTTCCCGCATTTTTAGTCTCAGAAACATCATTTTCAACACATTGTTTCAATGAACGAAATAACCAAAATTGTGCTCACGGGCGGACCGTGTGCAGGAAAGACAACAGCGCTCGTGCGCATCATCGAACATTTCTCCAGTCACGGATTCAAGGTGTTCACCATTCCCGAAGTACCCACACTCTTCACCCAGGCAGGCATGAACTACCTGACTAAGAACCCAGGCTTTTTCTACGAAGGCGAAAAAGCCACGCTGGAAATTCAACTGGCATTGGAAGACAAGTTCCAGCGCATGGCACAGGAAGTGAACCAACCCTGCCTCATTGTCTGCGACCGTGGAGCCATGGACATATCAGCCTACGTAGCACCCGAGACTTGGAACGAACTCACCCGTTCCGTCGGGACAAACACGCCCGAACTGCGCGAACGGTACGACGCCGTGCTCCACCTCGTGTCTGCAGCAGACGGTGCCGAGCAATACTACACCACTGCCAACAACGCCCAGCGCTATGAACAGGTGAACGAAGAAGGACTGCGCATTGCACGCAGCCTGGACAAGAAAGTCATCCATGCCTGGACCGGACATCCCCATCTGCGCGTCATCAACAACCATGATGATTTTGACGCGAAGATGAACCGTGTCATCAAGGAAATCTCAAACGTGCTGGGACTCCCGCAACCCATCGTCGAGGAACGCAAATACATCGTCGAACTCACCGGCACACTGCCTGACGACAGCATTCAGAGCGAAATCACACAGACCTACCTGCAAGCCGACCCAGGCACCGAAATCCGTCTGCGAAAACGCGGATGGGACCAGAAGCAAGTCTATGTACACACCACCAAGAAAAAGATTTCAGACAGCGAGGAACTCGTCACCGAACGACAAATCAACAACAGCCTCTACGAAATGATGCTCGGACTGGCCGACCCCACGCGTCACACCATTCACAAGCAGCGCCACAGTTTCATCTGGAAAGGCCAGTACTTCGAAGTCGACATCTACCAGGAACAACTCCAAGGGCTCGTCATCCTCGAGACAAAAGGCATTGTCGAGGGAGAACCCGTAAAGTTCCCGCCCTTCCTCAACGTCGTCAAGGACATCACCGGCAACGAGGAATACTACAACTACAGCCTTGCCAAGAAAGCAGGACGGTAAGGCCGGGAACCATCTGCCCGTAGAGACGTGGGCGAGCCATTACACCCCCGAGAAACTCGAAAAACCGCCGTCGACCGGTATGATGGCACCTGTGACGAAACTGGCCGCGTCGCTGGCCAGATAGTTGACCAGGCCGTTCAGTTCTGCAATATCGCCGAAACGCCCCATCGGAGTCTTGGCCAGCACCTTGTGGCTGCGCTCCGTCAGGCTGCCATCTTCGTTCAGCAGGGCGCGGCGGTTCTGCTCACCAATGAAGAAACCCGGGGCGATGGCATTCACACGCACGCGCTCACCGTACTTGCGTGCAAAGTCCTGTGCCAGCCATTTGGTCAGCGCGTTCACACCCTCCTTGGCAATGGCATAGCCCATCACCCGCGACAGGGCGTCGTAGGCAGCCATCGACGAGACATTGATGATGCTGCCACTCCCTTGACGGGCCATCAGCCGACCAAAAGCCAGGCAGGGATACACCGTGCCCCAGAGGTTCAGGTCGACCACACGGTGCAGGGCTCCCAAGTCGCAGTCGAACACGTCCATGTCGTCCATGATGTTGGCCCCGGCCACATTGCCACCAGCGGCATTGACCAGGATGTCCACTTTTCCAGTCAGGCCGCCCACCTCGCCGACCAGCCGTTCCACTTCACTATATTCCAACACGTTGCACACATGTCCCACGACCTGTGTGCCCACTTCTTTTGCCACGGGCTCAAGCCTCCGCAGGGCCTTGTCCACCGTCTCCTGGCGGGAACCCACCACGTGGACCGTCGCACCCGCACGCAGCAGGCCTTCCGACACATTGCTGCCCAGCACACCCGTGCCGCCCGTCACGACAGCCGTCTTTCCTTCCAACTGTTTCATCTTGAAGTTTGAAATTTAATTTATTGTCCAGAGTCCTCATTATTTTCGGTCAAGAGTCAAGCGGCAAGGGTCGAGAGTCCGCATGGACCGCGGGCGTCCCCATCCACATGGACAGCGGACGTCCCCGTCCGCATGGACCGCGGACATCCCCGTCCGCAGTAACTATTGGAGTTATTCTTTGACCTCGAACCTTTTTCACTTTTCACATTCTTCCAACGCCGCCAGCACACCCTCCATCTGCGCCAGTCCGAGCATGCGCCCGTGGAACGAGTAACCCGCGTTGTAGCCGCGGTCGGCATCGCCCAGCATCGTGCGCCCGTGGTCCACGCGCATGGGCACGTCGGGGTTCAGTTCCAGGAACGTTCGGCACACCTCGATCAGGTGGGCACGACCGCCCAGGTGACTGGCCTCGATGAAGTCGCCGTTCGGCATCACCTCCGTCGAGCGCAAGTGAACGAAATGCGTGCGGCCGGCATACTTACGCGCCATCCGCGGCACGTCGTTCTTCACACTTGCCGACAGCGAGCCGCAGCAGAAAGTCAGGCCGTTGTGCCAGTCGTCCACAGCCCCGAGCAGCCAGTCGATGTCCTCCTCACACGTCACGATGCGCGGCAGTCCCAGCAACTGCATGGGCGGGTCGTCGGGATGGATGCACAGCCGCACGTCCCACTCACGGCACGTGGGCATCACCCGCTCCAGGAAATACCGCAGATTCTCGCGCAACTGCCCGCGCGAAACACCGTCGTACAGCCGCAGCAACGCGCGGAACCGACCCACCGGGTCCAGGTCCCGCTCCGAGATGTTTCCGTTCACAAACCCCTGCGTCTTCACAATGATGGCATCGACCAGCGCGTCACACTCAGCCTGCGACATCGACTCGTAGAGCCGCGCAGCACGCTCCACCTCCTCAGCCCCGTAGTCACGCTCCGCACCCTCACGCCGCAGGATGAAACAGTCGAACACCACGAACCGCTCGCGGCTGAAGAACAGCGACGTACTGCCGTCCTCCCACTCGTGAGCCAAGTCCGTACGCGCCCAGTCCAGCACCGGCATGAAATTGTAGCAAACCGTCCTCACCCCGCAGCGGCCCAGGTTCGCCAGACTCTCACAATAGTTGTCAAGCAGCCGCTCGCGGTCCGACCCGCCATATTTGATGGCCTCCGACACCGGCAGGCTCTCAACCACCGACCAGCGCAGCCCAGCCGATTCAATGAATTGCTTCATCTCCTCAATCGCATCCACCGTCCACACCTCACCGTTCGGCACATCGTGCAGTGCAGTGACAATGCCCTCCACACCTATCTGTCGCAACATCTGCAGCGTAATCTTGTCCTTGCGCCCAAACCAGCGCCACGTCTTTTCCATACAATCACCGTTCGCTTAATACACAAACCCCGTTCGCAGAATCTACAAACCCCGTTCGCAAAATCTACAAACCCCGTTCGCAAAATAACACACCCCAAATTTACGCAGAAATATTCAAAACCGAAAATCCCGTGCCACTTAACATAAAATTCAACGCATCTTAACACAAAAAAAAATTTAACTTAACACGCGACAACAATCCGAAACTCCGTTCTTCCAAAAACAAACCTTCATTCTCAGAAAAACGAAACTTCATTTATACAAAAACGAAACTTCGTTTTACACAAAACGAAGTTTCATTTTCAAAGAAACGAACCTTCGTTTTTACATAAACGAACCTTCGTTTTCAAGGAAACGAACCTCCGTTTTCAGCAAAACGAACTTTCGTTTACAAATCAACACTGCGCCGTAATTTTTTTTTCACTGTGGACGAAAAAAAATTTCACTGTGGACACGGAAAAACCTATCTTTGCGTGGGTGTGCCCCGTCTCTGAAAGGTTAGAGGTTAAAGGTTAGAAAGGTTAGAGGTTAAAGGTTATAGAGCCGAATTCTCATTGCTCAGCCCCGAAAGGGCCAAAAGACCATAGACGGGGCATTGGCCCCCGGGGAGAATGAAGAGGAAAAAAATCTGTAATCCATGAAGATGAAACTGGATTTTCTTGAACGGTGGCGCCACCGCCACGGCTTCGGGGTACAGTCGCCCTGGGCCTACGAACTGGTGACGGACGCACTGACCGACCGCCACCGCTACTATGTCTTCGACCGGCTGGCAGGCAACGAGAGCGACGAACAACTGTTCAGGCTGGCACGGTGGCTGGGTGAAGGCTGGGAACTGATGGGCGAGGGACTGGACAGCCACGCACGGGAATACGTGCTGGCAGCAAGGACCGGCATGGTCGTGCGCGACCTCGACCTCGACGCCGCCGGTCCACACACCTGCGCCGTGGTCGAAGACATCCGCCACAGCCGCCGCAACCTGTGGCAACGGTTGCTGCATCACACAGCCACCACCTCGACCTTCGACCTGGGCAACCGAGGCATCGCTTTCTTCGACCCAGCCCGACAGCGGCAAAACTACAAACTGTGAAAAACCGCCACCGCTTAAAATAAAACAGCCTGCGCCCAACATTTTCCTGCAATTATTTTGTTATCTCATCGGTTTAGACTATTTTTGCGCGCAATTTCAACAGAAACCCGACAAACACGGCTGACATACAGCCTTTTGACACGGACACAGACAAGATTCTATTCACCATCTAAACACATTCACTATTATGTACTGGACATTGGAACTGGCTATTTCACTTGAAGACGCTCCCTGGCCCGCCACCAAGGAAGAACTCATCGACTATGCCACCCGCAGCGGCGCACCGATGGAAGTCATCGAGAACCTGCAGGAAATCGAGGACGAGGGCGACGTCTACGAATCAATCGAAGAGATTTGGCCCGACTACCCTTCCAAGGAAGACTTCCTCTTCAACGAGGACGAGTATTAGAGTAGAACCTCTCTTAAACAACTAAATACCAGCGAGACAGACAGATTTCATTTGTCTGTCTCGCTGGTGTTTTATGGCTCCTAAAAACAAATCTTGATTCATTGGAGCCAATTTGATACAAACTTTCGTAAAATCAGAGGCTTTGCCGCCTTCTTCTATGAATCCATCAGTGCATTCCTGAATCGCAAAGGTGGTCATGTTGTCAGCAGAGGTGGTCATGTTGTCATTGGTAGTTGATAATGATATAGACGTTGTCATCATCCATCCCTCGAAAGTTCAGTAGCAGATTCTGAAACAGGTAAAGAAGTCTTGACATTGTCTGCATAAGGTGACAGAATTGACAAACGAATATCAGAAAAAGGATGCAGAAAAGTGGGGAAAATAATATTAAAATGTGATTATTTACTAAATATACGAACGTTTTGTGTATTCTTTCAGAGAAAATTTGTAATTTTGTACCAAGAACAATAGAAATCCATTATGGACAAAGACATTAATCGCATCAAAGTCGTGCTTGCAGAGAAGAAAAGAACTAATAAGTGGTTGGCAGAGCAGTTGGGGTGTGCGCCTACAACTGTATCAAAATGGTGTACCAATGACTGTCAGCCTACGATGGAGACATATCTCAAAATAGCCGAACTGCTTGATGTGGAACTGACGGAATTAGTAAGGACAAAAAGAAGTCAAACGAATCCCCCCTCTTTTTGAGTTACTGGTTAACTATAATACACTTAGTGGGAAACTCGGAAAAGTTAGTGGGTAAGTTAAAAAGGTGGAGCTTAATGGAAAAAAGTACGACAATATCGAATTGGCTAAGAAGTGGCGAATATCGTGCACAGATAGATTCTGTATATACCAACATCACACGTGGTTGTGAAAATTCACGAAATAAATCTCAAACTGCATCTATATTTGAGACAGAGATTTACTTTCTTGTCAGAAAGCAATTAGATATAGAATTGACCTTCAGCAAAGAAGAACCAATAGAAGGTGTCATCCACAAATTTGATGGTTTGTCTTCTCGAAAAAGTGGTCATGGAAGGTTAGATGCTGTTGTAAATGATGTTGTAATAGAATACAAACATCACTCAAAGTTAAAGACAGAGAAACAGAAGAAAACAGCCTTTGAACAAGTAAAAGATTATCTTTTGACACTGGCCAAAAACGAAGAAAGAAAGTGTGATGCGATTCTTACTGATGGTATCTACATTTCATATTTTCAATCAATTGAAGGCGTAATTAATCAAAGTGCTTTAAGAAGAATTTCCGCTGATGACATAGACAGAATAATTAAAGCTCTTTTAAGTAACCAATCAAAAAAATTCGAAGCTTCTAATATCGTAAGAGATTTTTCCATCTCTCCAAATTCTCGTTCGGAGTCAAAAGTTATCGCAACAGTCTTATATAAGCAACTAATAGATGGGATGTCGGAAAAATCTCAAATGTTATATTCTGAATGGAAAGGATTAATGCATCTTTCGGTTAATGATAATGGAAAGAGTAGTGACATTTCAAAGCGCAGGCGTGATTTATCAAACATCTTTGATTGTGCAATTTCTGACACGGAAACAGAATATAAAGCCTTGTTCGCTATAATA
>FLNU01000053.1_pt1 | contig 17175 bp, 10 predicted proteins | sample 1140361 | NCBI WGS metagenome assembly FLNU01 (sample SAMEA3878206, study PRJEB12797) | bioreactor metagenome | biome: Moose rumen | place: Sweden | collected 2011-10 | reverse complement strand
CCACCTGAATCTTCTTCATTTCAGTCGTCACACTTTGCCATGCTGCCTGCAGTGCTTCCAACGTGGCGTTTTCATCAGCCAGGGTAGCTTTAGCCTCCCCGATGGCAGTAGTAAGCGCTGCATTGCCAGTCACCTGCTCAGCCTGTGCAACCAAATTCGTCAGGCTTGCCCTGTAGTCGTCGGTATCCGCCTCGCCCACATAGGTGAGGGTGAAGTTATCGACAGCAAGGAAATTGCCGGTAGCGTTCTCTGCTTTCACACCGATAGTGACAGATGACTCACTTTCCACGAGTGCGAAATTCACCGTATAGGTGGCGGCAAGCCCAATCTGAGTTTTATAGTTACCTGCAAAGAGGTAAGCACCGGTTTGTACTGCTGAAGAATCGGCAGGCGCGTCGCTGGATATTTTCTCCTGCTGCACATGCACAGCCTCTGCGGTCAGCACATATTTGCCCGGAGCCAGTCCGGCCACATTCTGGCTCAGCCCGGTATTACCGATTTCCTTTCCCTTCGACACCGATTTATACATATAATAGGCGTCGGTCTTGATTGAAAAGTAGGCATTATTCCTTCGGATCATTCCGTCGATTTCCCATCCGTCGGTACCGCTCTCAAAGCTTGGATTGACCAGAGATATGCTTGTCCGGGCATTAGCCACTACTGCCAGACAAAGCAATAAAACAGGTAGTAAAAGCCTTTTCATATAGTTAATTTTTAGATGTTTGCAACAAAGGTAGCAAAAAAACCGCAATCGTATCATATACAATCACGGTTTTTTTAAGCATTAGGAAGTCAGAGTCAGAAAATAGGAATTTTATTCTTCCATTTCCAACTTGTTCATGTCTTATCTTCTTGACGGAGCGACAGTACGCTTTGACGCGTCGGGAGCGACTCTTCTGCCAAGCTTCTCCAGCTTCTGGCTCTTACGTGCCTTAGATGCATAACGGCTGAACGGACGCATCATCTGCCGGTTGGCAATCTTACGAGCCTTCACAGCGTCAAGTGAGCCCTTATCAGTCATGTCAGGGGTACCTGTATATTTACCCTTGATAGTCTTTCCTGCCTCTGTGGTGAGGTCGAGATCGAAAGTCACAGTCTCGCCGTCGCTCTGGGCTACAATCTTACCACCGGTCACCATAGCGGAACGTCCATAGTCGTAATACTTGCCCTGCTCATCTTCCATCTCGGCAATCTCATCAAGATAGGTACCGTCCCAATAAGGCTCACCCTGTACATCCTGAACAGAACCGCCATTGAAATGCCACTCCTCGTAAGCGCCTGGCTCAGCGAAGTTGAAGGTAGCATTGAGCTGGCTGAAGTCGATGGTAGGCGTATAGTCTGTGAAGAGGTCGATGGTCATGGCATAACCGGTACCCGCATATTCATCAGTCTCCCAGTTGATCGGCACATCGTAGAGAGTGATATAATAGTTGGAGAGCTGGCTCTGGGTGAACACATAGAAAGCGCCGATGGCATCCTTCATGTCGTTGAGCTTCACATCCCAGTCAATCACTTCATAAGGTGGATTCTCTTCGGCATAGTTGTCGATATAGATCGGTCCGTTGTAAGTACATTTCACAGCGCCGTCGTCCACCTCATTGTTGTCCTCGTCAAGGTAATAGAGGTCGAGCTCAGCTACAACGGAGTAGTTGCCGTAACCGAGGTTCTTCACTGTGAGCGTACCACTCTTGATGAAGTCGAAGAAAGAAGACTCGTCGCCTTCGTCCCAGAACTCATAGAACGAAACGATGTAGCCGTAGTAACTGGTGATGATGTTAAACGGATTACCTTCCTCTCCACCGGTCTTGTAGGTTCCTACAGGGAGGGTGATTTCCTCACCTTCCTTTGGCAGATTGCCTGAGAGAGCAAGGGTGATGGCATTTCCATACGAAGTGAGGTAACCTTCAGAGTCAATCTCGCCTTCAGAGAGCTCGATGGTGTAGAAGGCTGTGCCGTCGCCTACGAAGTCACCGTAATAGCCACACCAGAAGTCAGTGGCCTTATACTCATAAACACTGCTTTGTGGTTCCGAATCTGGCTGAGGAGTTGGTTCATCACCACCTCTTGGTTTCGGGTCGTCGTCACCACAAGCAACCATTCCGGCTGCAAGAACTGCTGTAAAAAGCAGATAGAATACTTTTCTCATAATTTTATTTTTTAGTTATAGGATTGTTTGTTACTTCTCAAACTCACCCTGTGCGATGAGGTATTCACCAATCTGCACGGCGTTGAGAGCCGCACCTTTCTTTATCTGGTCACCTGAAAGCCAGAAGGTGATGCCGTTTTCGTTGGCCAAGTCCTTACGGACACGACCCACGAACACATCATCCTCGCCTGCCGTGAACAACGGCATCGGATATTTCTGGTTTTTAGGGTCGTCTATCAGCGTTACGCCCGGTGCTGCGGCGATGGCTTTCTGAACATCCTCCACCTCGAGCGGTTTCTCCGTCTCCACCCATACAGCCTCGCTGTGGGCACGCAGCGACGAGATACGCACACACATGGCTGAGCAAGCCACATCGGTGTGCATGATTTTGCGGGTCTCGTTGAACATCTTCATCTCCTCCTTGGTGTAGCCGTTGTCCTGAAACACATCAATCTGAGGAATCACATTGTAAGCCAGCTGATAAGCAAACTTATTGACTGTCACCGGCTTGCCTGCCACCAGTTCCTTGTACTGCTGCTGAAGTTCTGCCATCGCAGACGCTCCTGCACCACTGGCGCTCTGATAACTGGCCACATGGATACGCTTGATATGACTGAGGTTCTCTATCGGCTGAAGCACCACCACCATCATGATGGTCGTGCAGTTAGGGTTGGCTATGATACCGCGAGGGCGGCTGAGCGCATCCTTGGCGTTGCACTCCGGTACAACGAGTGGCACATCGTCGTCCATACGGAAAGCGCTGGAGTTGTCAATCATCACGGCGCCATATTTGGTGATATCCTCAGCAAACTCCTTCGAGGTGCCTGCACCGGCTGAGGTGAAGGCGATATCCACACCTTTGAAATCATCACCGTGCTTCAACAACTGCACCTCATATTCTTTACCCCGAAATGTATATTTTCTGCCGGCACTACGGGTAGAGCCAAACAGCACCAGTTCGTCAATCGGAAAATCTCTCTCGTCCAACACGCGCAAGAACTCCTGCCCTACAGCACCACTTGCACCTACAATAGCTACTTTCATTTCAATAACTGATTAATAATTCTTCTTATAATTCTTTGAAAATCTCTGCAAAATTACGAATTTTTATTTACCTATGCGCATCAGAGATAATAAATTCCACTTTTTTCTTTTCAAATTATAAATTATTCACAAAATTCACTGATTTTGTGTTTTTAAATAAAAATGCGTATATTTGTATGTCAAAACAAATATTGTTATGGAAAAAATTGATGAAATGCTGACCAAACCCTACTGGGTGATAGACATTCTTCCGGAGCAAGTGCCGGCTGAGTCTGGAGGTCAATACTTTAAGATAGCCCAATATCTGCTGAACAATCCTCAGAAAAATGAGATTTATCAGACATTCGCGCGTGTGATCATCAAGCTCAACTGCTATTATCTCATCACGGTGGGCAATCCCGACAAAGGATGGAAGCGCAATCCGCATCCACAGTCATTGGCACGGCAACTGTCTGAATGTGCTGCCGGTCTCTACCCGCTCTTCGTGATGGTTCCCGAATCTGACGCCATGCTCTATCTCTCAGGTGACGAACATTATATCACTTGCTATAATCTTAATCCTGAGCTCCAGCGCCTTCTCGGCATACTCGCACAGAGCGAGGGCCTTTTCCTCTGGCAACCGGAACAGGTTCCGGCCCCTGCCTTAGAAGAAGAGAGCGTAGAAGAGGAAGGGGTATAGAGTAGTAGAGTAATAGAGTAAATCCAAATGTCACAACGAATATGAAAGTTTTATTGATTAACGGGAGCCCCCGCGACAAAGGCAACACGCTTTTGGCGCTGGGCGAGGTGGCAAAGGCGCTCAACAACGAGGATGTTGAGACAGAGATTATCAGCATCGGCAAGAAAGCAGTGCAAGGGTGTATTGCCTGTGGCATGTGCGGCCGTCAGGGACGGTGTGTTTTCCGCGACGACTTGTATTATAACGTGTGGCGCGCCATCAAAGACGGTATCGACGGACTGATTGTGGGTTCACCAGTCTATTACGGAGGTCCTAACGGCTCGCTCTGTGCCTTGCTCGACCGCGTGTTCTACACACTCAGTCCGGAACTGCAATACAAGCCTGCCGCAAGCGTGGTGGTGTGCCGAAGGGGCGGCGCCACAGCCGCTTTCGACCGTCTGAACAAATATTTCACCATGAGCAACATGCCACTTGTCAGCTCACAATACTGGAACCTGGTCTATGGACAGACTCCGGGACAGGCACAGCTCGACGAGGAGGGTATGCAGACCATGCGCACCCTCGGACGCAATATGGCCTGGCTTCTGAAAAACATCGAAGCGGGCAAACAAGCTACCCCACAGCCAGAGCAACGACTGTGGACCAACTTTATCAGATAACGTAATTCTAAAAACACATATAGAACATTCTGATTCTTCAGGCTTCGCCACGCGCGAAGGGAAACACTGCCTTTGGAAGTGCTATTATATGAAAAACTTTCATAGCTAAAAGTTCAAAGCTTTAAAACCCTTAAACATGAAAATTTGAAGTGCTACTTCAGATTTTCGCTGAATTTTTGAAGTACTACTTCAGATTTTCTACGTTTTTATTTGGATATATTGTTGAGAATCATTGTCTTTACAAAAAAGATAACGAAATGCTCAACAGAATACTAAAGTTAGAAGAAATCAGAGAAGACAGTCTGTTCCTTTGGGGGTCAAGCCAACCAGGAAAAAGCACATTGTTGAAAGCACTTTTCCCTGACGCAAAGCTCATCATTGTCTCATTGGATGACACCCCCCGCAAACAGAACAACGTGGAGGTTTGGCCAGCTCATCAATTCCTGGAGCAACTTTGGAAAGATAAAATCATTTGTTGAGTAAAATGTATGTCTTCTGGGCGGGATGAATTTATCACTCCATAATTACATACTTTAAAGAGGTTAAAGATTTTAAGGAGGTTAAGGTTAAGACAGATTGTCCGACTCTCAAGCCGTTCAGCATCCTAAATGCGTTGTCTGAAGGAAACATCCAAAATTATTGGTTTGCAACCGGCACCCCTACATTTCTCATTGAGATGCTACGTAAGTTCCAGACTAACATCACCACCATTGACGGCAGTATCGCAAAAGCAAACAACTTTGACGCTCCTACAGAAGACATGAAGTCAATTCTTCCATTGTTTTACCAGAGCGGTTACATTACCATCAAGGATTATGACGAGATAGGAGACATTTAAACACTTGGCTATCCAAACACCGAGGTGCGAACGGGTCTGATGGAGTCTCTCTATCCGAATCGGCATTTCCTTCTCCACCACCACACGTAATATCACTGACATAAAAGTGATATAATCATCACATTATCTGATTATTTTCCCAAGATGATATCCACAAGCGCTGTCACATCAGCGATGGTGATTTGGTCATCAAGGTTTACATCGGCAGCTGTATAGGAGAATAGAGAAGGTGTTTTGCCAAGGATATGATCAACCAATGCCGTGACATCAGCTATCGTAATCTGACCGTCGAGATTCACATCACCACGACCTGCACAATAAAGGGAGAAAAGAATATCGTCGTAGGCAAGATGGGAATAGTAACGCCCTATCAAGTTGGTGAGAGTAACCGGAACGTCAAACACCTCAGAAAGCTTGACATCAGAGATGACAGGGGCATCATTCCTTGTTACGTTCAAACTGATACCGTCGGACTCACTGGCTGTGATAACAAAATGATTGAAGATGGATGGCTGATAATCAACATAAGAAGTTACATTCTTCACATAGGGACTGATGGAAACTGTACCAACCGAGTTCCCCTGACCATCCATCACATTGGCTTCAGTTGCCCACGCAGGGAACGAAATTACCATCATCGCGCCATTATTTCCTGTCAATGTTATGGTAGATGTGTTGGAATTGCTCCCAACAACAGCCAGGTCAAATTCCATCTTGTAATTTTTAGCATTCTTCACCGGGCTATTCCCTGCAAAAGACAAATTAACGGTGCGGTCGTTATTATTACTCAAGAATATATGGAAATAATGACTTCCATCAGTTTTCTCCGTCTGAACCATCGCCCCTACGTCACCTGCCGCAACGCGAAATCCATAGTTGTCAGAGGACGGCTCCTCAAAGTCAAGTTTCCATACGGTGTCATAAAACGGCAAGTTAGGTTCTGGCTGATCATTGTCACCTACTGCCAGATAGAGTATGCCCTCCTCCTCAATCACACGAACAGCAAGACTGGAATCCGACAAGTTATCACATTCCACGATAATATCACTAAGGCTACCCTCTCCCACCTCAGCCAATGTGCCAATAGGATAAAGCCCCTTAGTAAGAGGAGAAGCAGACTGAATCTCAAAGACCGGTGTCAGACACTGAGGGCCATAAGTCCAGTTGCGCTTGCGGATATTGAGCTGACCAATATTCAAGGCATCCTTGTTGTCATCATCCAACTGGAAGACGATTCGTGAACCCTCATGGAGGTTCAGCGTATCGCAAGTGACGGTGGCGTAATCAAGGTCTGTTGCAGAGGTGGTATCCTTTCCCGGACGTAGCGCAGCCCCATATTCCAAAGTAACAGGCCGGTGGAAAGTGGCAGCAGTAAAGAGCGTGGTATGGCGGTTCATCCAAAGCGGGCTGTTCTGAAGGGTGCCACGGAAATAGAAAGAACCCGACCAAATATCGGTTGGACCACTATATGTGAAAGTACGTGCCGTGAGTTTCAGCAATCCGTCGCCCTGCTTTGTCAACCGCATCGCTCCTGTCAGGTCTCCTTTCTGACCCACACCGTCGATAGTGGCTCCTAATTGACAGGAACTATATCTGTAAGTGATATTCGAATTATTGTCACTCCCCGACACCGTGGAAGGAATATTAAGTGTGAGCGAACGCGGAGAAGCACCATCGCCACTAATGCCGATATTTCCCGCACCACAGAACAGCAGATCCTGTCCAGAATGAGTGGAAGAAATTGTCTGATCTGCCGACAACTCTGTGCGGCCGGTGAGGGTAAGTGGTGGCGGTGCTTGCGTTATACCCTCCAGCTCACCTAAGAAATAACTGCTATGTGGCGGCTGGTTGTAAGCCAGCGGCTGCCACACCATCGCCTGACGATAAGCAGGATCATACCACAGTGACGGCATCGCATAATCCGTAGGAATCGTAGTGGAATAAATACGCAGCTCGGCATTGTCGGTGGAGCGCAGAATCAGCTCCTCTCGCCAGTCGCCGATGATATCACCCTGAGCACACGGGTTGTTTTTCGAATCGTTGATCATCGCCACCCCACCCGTCTGCATGATACGTCCGGATCCGGCTTTCAGCACCACGCACTCACGCTCCGTCCCCGGACTGTTCACCGACTCCTCCAGCAGATCGCCATCCCAGTAGATACGGAAATTCAAGGCTGCCGGATAAGGCATCTTCCCGTTCCAGTCGTTGGTCTCTCCGTCAATCACCTGATCGGCTGTCAAAGAGATAACGCCCGACTGAGTGGACATACCCACACAGCCCGGATAGTTTGCCAAAAAATTACCAGCCATAGCACGGCCGTCATCATTCGTACCAACATCACGGTAATAAATCTCTGAGGAGGTGGCATTTCGGTAGTTGTTCGACGGCTTGGACTCATTACATGCAAACACTTCCATACCAGGGCGGAACGGGTCGAGGTCACCCACGTGGATGGCATCGCCATGACCCAGTCCGGTACTCGAAAGCCCCTTGCCGTTATTGTCAATCACCATCGAGCCATAGACAATCTCATCGCATCCGTCGCCATCCACATCAGCCACCACATAGTTGTGGTTGCCCTGTCCGTACCAGATACTGCCCGATGTGTTGTTGCTCCAACGCCATCGCTCTGTAATCTCATGCGTGAGCGGATCCACGTCGTAGGCTATCATCTTATGCCGGGTGTAGATACCCCGTGCAAGGAAGATACTAGGCTTACGACCATCGAGGAAGGGCGCACCCATGAAATATTTGCTAGAACGATGACCATAGTTGTCGCCCCAAGCGGTGTTCTCACTGGTCTCTCCATTTTCCAGCCGTGGCAGCGGATAGGTCTTCACCCAATAAGGCCTTCCCGTCTTTCCATTCAAATAGATAAGATATTCTGCACCAGTATGTGTCCATTCATACTGACTGTTGGTATGGCTTGTCAATTCATTGCGCGTGTTGACCGAAGCGTCACCCACTGTATAGGTGGTACCATCAGCCAGATGGATAATCATATTGTCGGCCCCACGGAGCAACACCTCTGCCTGTCCGTCCTGATCCCAATCGTAACACACTGCATTGAGCTCTGTTGAGTTCAGACTTACCATATTCGGTCCGCAATCGATATACCACAGTCTGTTTCCATCCAAATCATAGGCCTCGAAGAGGTTGTAGGCAGAGTCATTCGTCTGCAGATAGCCATTACTCACATCTGTCTGGTTGATACGTTTCACAAGCAGATCGACACGTCCGTCACCGTTGAGGTCACCTAGCGACACGTCGTTAATGGTATAATTCTGCGTGTAGGTCACAGTGTCGGCATCATAGCCCCAGACAGTATTCCCCTTACGGTCAACGATGGGCAACATTCGAATCGGCAAATAGGCTGGAGCCGGAAACAAAACACTGCCGCTGACATCAATTCTACCTGTATTCCATGGGGTGACAACATCACTGATGCTCTGTTCCACACCGTCTCTGACGGCCTTGACGGCATACCTGTCGTTTGCGGTCCCGTCAGCATCTGTATAATTGGTCACACTGAGAGGATCTGCTGTGATGCGGCTTCCGTTTTTGTACACATGATATGTCACTCCGAAATACTCGTCTGCCTGCATACGCCAACTGACGAACACACCGCTTTTCAGCTCCACCGCCACCAGTCCACGGTCAAGCGGATCAGTCATCCGCTGTGCATCGGCAAATTGAGAACGAAACAAAAAAAACAAAAACAGAAGGATTGACCAATATCTCATAAAATGTCGTTATTATTACCTTTCTTCTGTGCGGCTCTTATCATCTTTTAATTTTATCAGTCTTGAGATCAACATATTTCCGACTGTCAGTCCCACGAACAAGACGATAAAGATATAGTAGTTCACATTATTATAGGTAGTATTGTATTTTCCCGCCAGATAAATCAGCTCATGATAGCAGAGGTCGAACGCCTTCTCCATCGGCATGGCATAATGCTGACAAAGCCATACGAAAGCCGCAATGTTCACAAGGCCATAAAGCCCTGCAAAAATCATGATTACCCAACTGCCAAAGGTTTGTTTCCGCATCAGCCGCTGCACAGCCCTCCACACGACCCACAATGCCGTAGCCAGACAAATTCCCGCCTGCAGATAGATGTTGATAATCATGCAGATTCCCTTATAATTGAGCCCCCAGGCCATACCTGTGACTCCCATGGAACCGCAACAGATGGCAAAAAAACTGTTGTCGAGCGACATATCTGTCTTTTTACTCACAACATATCCAACGGCAAGACAACCCAAAAAGAATAGCCCTACATAAGCGGCTGCGAATTTCCAAAGGTGTTTCTCCGTCACATATCTGACAAGAAGGAAGTTCATCACATTCATGGCCAGTCCCGATGCGAACAACCCCTTAAAGAGAAAGGATAAATCAAGGTCCATACCCAGTTCGAACGACACGTCCGGCACCATTTTCCCAAAGCAGTCGATATGGAACATCGCACTGATAAAAGTAGCGGTAAAAGCACCAGCCAATAACACAAGACCAGCTGTCAGCACGCTTTTTTCTTTGACAACTCTTTGCACGCTCACATACAAAGCCGGCAGCGAAGTGACAACCAATCCTAACACTAATAATTGTGGTGTTGACATAATCATTTAGTTTTCCGATGCAAAGATAGCACTTTTACAAACGATGGCAAAATATATCTTGGCTACTGTAGAAAATTGTGGTTTTTTCACTAAATTTGTACGAAAAACAAAATGAAATATATGAAACGAATCCTTATTATTATCTTTGCCATAGCTTGGCTGACCGCATGCACAAACAACGATGAGATGATGCGAGATCGCGCAGCAGAACTCTGCCAGTACATACCCGATCATGAACTGAACGAGCGATCGAAAGACTTTATGACAGCTGATTTCCATGCTGTGCTCGACACACTGTTCAACCACTTGCCTGAGCATGAGGCAATGGATCACGAGTGGCTTTATTACTTTGTGACCGGCAACGGAGGCACCATAGCCGACTTTGAGGTGGACACCGTGGAACAGACGGATGCCACACATGCCATCGCCACTATCAAGGTGCGACAAAAATGGGAAGATGGCTCATTCGACGAAAACTCCGACATTGAGACCCATCATCTGATGATGGAGAAAGAAAACGGGAAATGGCTGATTGCCGACTTTGACGGACATAAGCAAGACTGCATCAACCATATAGCTGTCAACCGGCGTGAACAGGCTATCCGCAAAGCCATGAACACCTATCTGGCGGAAAAAGTGGGAGAACACTATCTGAAAGGCGAATACTGCTTCCCTTCGGTGGCAGTTGTGGCAGAGGAGACCTGTGAAGACACCACACAGACACGCGTGTGGTGTGACACCTGGATTTTTTGGTACCAAATATCAGGTGACACACTGAAGACGGTATCTGGTGGCAACCACTCAGGACTGATGACCTTACGTCAGAAAGGAAAGAACTTTACAGTGACAGCGTTCGAGGAGACGGCAGATGGAGCGGGCAACGAGGCAAGTGCTCACCGCATCTTCGGTCCACACTATGACGTCTATCATAACATCCATTCCAATTCTGATGTCGGTGAGGAAATCCGTAAAGAACAGTTAAAAGAACACATCCGCCAGAACGGACTGACAATCCGCTATTATCAAGATTTCGGATGGGATGCCATAAAACTTTAGACGCTAACCTTGCTGGCTGATTTACGCATACGTTATCTTTTGAACCATCTGACCCGGGTCACCAATGATGAGCGAGAGAGTGTGAGTGTCACAACTCTTATCCACTGGCAAAGAATTTAAACTCGCAACATGAGAAATATTGGCGGTGGAACCCTTTTGAGCTTAATTTAACGGATTATGCGGGAGATGCTTTTTCCATCAAGATCATGGCAGAGAACCACGAACGGACGAGGAAGAGAGTCAGGAATCAGTATGTTCCACTTTTTATCACCTGTATTCTGACTGTTTGTGTAAAGCATACGACCGTTCAGATCATAAAAACTCACACTCAGCAGTTTACGGTTTGACAGTATGGAAAGACTACGGTCATCACGACTTCTCAGCTCAACAGTAAAATAATCTTTATTTGCCGATGATATTTTCACAGCCTCCTCATATTTCCATTCGCGGTCGAGAAAAGCGAGACGCTTGCGAAACCAGTCTTTCACAATCTGAATTTCCTCAGCGTACGAGGAAACCAAATAGGCCGCAAAATAAGCCACTGGATTTGAACTGCCGCCTATTCCTGCCCAGCCCCAACCACTTTGATTACCACTTGAGAAGAGGTTGGAATATTTCTGATAATGACGCTCTTTCGCTTCATCGAGCAGGTTTGCGTAATCGTCGAAAAAAGCATCTATATTCTCCTCTTTCAGAATAGTCTGACGCAACTGGGCATAACGTTTTCTGACCTTTTCCATAAACGTGGCGTCTGAAGAAAGAATCTGCCAAAATTCGGGTGTCGGATTAGTATTACAACCATTATAAACCCAGGCTTCCACATTGTTGGCATTGCAGAAGTTGCAATTCCCGTATGCCAGGTTGTAGTCCCATACTGGACCGGCCTCCATCAAGCTCACCTTACCGTCGGCAGCGTCTTTATCCTTGAAAAAATATGTGCTACGCTTGAAACCATCGGCATTGAGCGACACTTCGGTATGAATGAAATAATCCACAAATGACGGAACATCTATCCATTTGGCATAGCCTGTCTTAGGGTCCGCATAGTCGCTCTGCTGAAACGACTGCTCCATCTTATCCACATAATCTTGAATATAGCGCTTCTGCTCAGCTTTCAATTTCTCTTTTTTCGGATGATAGACAGTCCACGTGACCGTTGTGTTTGAGCTTCCCCATGGCCAGCCGATGCCGTAACCACTGTCCACCAAACCCTTCACCTTCGATGTGAACGTAGCATCACTATCATCGTAAGCATCCACTCTGACAATATAGCCGCCTGTCAATTCAAGTCCCTCAGTATCTGTGTCTTTCAACTTTGCTATATCTACACGTTCTTTCGAACGCTTGATTTTCTCGCAGAACACATAGACACCCGCATAGGAATCATTGACAAAAACCTCACACATCCGAAAACGGGGAGCCCAATGCCCCATCTCTCTCCACATGTTAAAAGCAAAAGGGTCCCGTAAAAGAGAGATATCGTTGTATGGAGCCAACAGCACCCAGTCGCTCTCCTCTGGCATACCCAAAATAGAGGCTTTCAGGTCGTTTCCGGTTGAGTCCCGGGTCTCTATAGTGAATTTCTTCTGATCAAAACTAAGCGAACTGTTACCACGATATTTAATGCCTATCAGTCCGTTAAAAGTATAAGTAGAACCATTGACCGTGTTCCGCTCACCCTCACCATTATCAATCACCTGCATCGTGCCCTTCACTTTAGCTTCAGCATTGATGGCATCATCCGTGTGAATCAGTATGATAGGAAGATTAGAAGAGAAAGAAACCGGCTCAGGGATGTTCCCTTCCGATGAGTAGTTATCCTCCTCTCCCATCCCTATAGGGGGACTGTCACTGGTAGTGAGGAACAGTTTGTCGAGCATAGCACCATTCTCACGGCATCCTATGGTCAACACATGACTGCCGGCGGAAAGTTGATAGGAACCGAATTCTTTCCAATCCCAACTGCCATTGGTACACAACCCGTTGGCATAGGAGAACTGTCCACTGTCCATCTTCAACCAATAGCTGTCGTCGTCCCATGTGGGGCAGTTCACCCGCCCATAGAGATGATAAGTGGCTGAGGTTTCCACTTGAAAACGCACTACCAACAAATCGGCGCTGTCGGCAGGCGCTCCACTAATATACTCTCGGTCGGACAACAGATAATGTCCTCCTGAGGCTGCAGCATCTTCCTTGTCTGTGAAGAGATTTCCACAAGTGGGTGTCACAAGACGTTCTGCCTCTATCCACAGACCATCTGTCTGGCGTTCCTCTCCCGAATCCTCATCAGAGGCTAATGCACCGGTATATGTGAAGAGGCTAAGATCTACGCTCTCTCCCATTTTCTGATAACCGGACGCGTTTAAGTGAAGCCAGTCGTTCTGGAAAAGATATTGAGACTGAAGAACGGCTGCATCTGCAGGATCACACACTGCTGAGGCAAAGTCTATCACACCGTCAAGCATCGGAGTTGAACGAATCCAGTCGTTGATGGTATTCCTTCCGGCCTCATGGTCAGTGCTATAATACGAACTGTTTTTAAACGGTGTGATTGTGGCTCCGAACACATAGACGCCTTTGGCATGAGCTGCCCGAATGATCTGGCGATAGACATCTATAATACGTTTTGCGGTCTGGACACCATTAGAAGCACTGCCTAAATCATTGACCGCTTCAAACAATATAATCCACTTAACGCCCTCCTGACCCAGCAAATCACGCTGGTAACGGTTGACCGCAGCCGGTCCCAGACCACCACTAAGCACACAGTTGCCACCAATTCCCATATTCAAGACTGCCACATGGCTGGTGGACGGGTTATCAAGCAAACGACGGGATAACACATCAGGCCAGCGATCCTGCTGATTCGTAGTACTGCCACGACCATCTGTGATGGAGTTGCCCAATATAGCCACCGCACCGAACGGGTCGTCGGCCAGCACCTCCAAAGCCAGAATATTATACCAATGCTCTGTCGTTGTGGCATTCGAGAAATCATTCGTATTACCAGATTTAAGATAAGAGGTGGTGCGGGAACCAGGATGTCCCGACACACTCGTGGAAGAAGCATTACCATAATGGATGGTGATTGCCACATTCTCACGAGGATCAAGGTGAAATGCCACCGCATCAGAAGTGGCAGTGCCGCCCGCGGCCATTGTAACAGAGTTACTGCCTCCGAAGGTAAGACTCACCGAAGAGGATGTGTCAATATCACTTGTCCCACCCGACGACTTGGCATAAGCTAACTCCACGCCACGAATTTCCGTAGCGCCACTACTGAATGCATTTGTGAGTTTCAGACGAACAGTCTCGCCTCCGATTGAAACCTGTACTATCTGGCGTAGGGAATTGTTTTGCAAACCGGGAGAGGGCGGATTATTGTTGCTCTCCACCAACTGGGGAGCAGTTCCCCATGTTCCCACCCAATGCTGCTGAGCAGATATTTGGAATGGAAACATTGCAAGGACTGGCAGAAGCAGTCCCTGCAATACATATAATCTTATTTTAAAACATTTCATCTGACAAACTGTTTTTGTCCGTCAACAATAAAGATACCTTTCTGACCGTCTAATGACCTCAGCCGCTGACCATGAAGATTATAAATACCGTTCTGGTGAAGTGCGGCCGCCGGCTGTACAGAACGGACAGATGTCACTGTAGGATTCAACTCCGAAGGATCTGGTGTCATACGGCTTGTTGTAATTTTCACCACATCTAATTTCGCACCATCCTCACGACCTACAATATTCAAGGTGTGCACGCCGGCGGTCAGATGTTTGTTAATGCTGGCATAATTTGACACATTCACCCACACCCAACCGTTTCCGGCATCAGCGAAACCATTGGCTAAAACAGGGGTGGCATCATCAAATGCCACATAGTAAGAGTCATCATTAAAACTCCCGCTCGTATTAATATGGAAGAACAGATTGTAGTCACCTTCCTCTTCCACCGTGAAGGTTCCAATCATCCAGTTCTGCTTATCCTCCGACAACGTGGTGGCATCTATATTTGTCTCAACATATTGGCCGTTTGAGCAATTCTCATCTGCCACAATTTTCAGGTTCTGACCATTATCAGCGCTTATCATGTCTTCGGCCTCAATCCAGATACTGACCTCATTATCATCTGTGCCTGGCAGATATATCGGAGGAACAGAGTCGGTTCCCCACCACTGAATCCAACGCTCATAATCATAAGAATCAACATAATTGGAAGGAGCTATCGACACATCGGTCTCCACATCTTCCTGTCCTCCAAGGAACCGCTTGATGAAAGCCTGTACCTCCGGATACTGTGAAGACGGAAGGTTACAGTGATCATGACCACCAACAAAACTATAGCCGAAACGGTCTTCTATGCCATACTGCTCCCACACTTTACGAGCCGCATTACAACTTACATAACCGGAGGGGTCTGCCAGCCAGGTCTGACTTGGGTTGCCAAGAATCAGACAAGCACGAGGACAACACATGGCCACCAATTCATGATGATCGTATGGGAGATAGCTCACATTGTCACCATTGAAGTTGTCGCGCAACGAACCCATAAACCAATTATAGTCTGTGTTACTAATTCTCTCCACACTGATAGGAAGCCAATTACTCACTCTCCATGATGCGGCGCCACCTCCTCCAGGCTCCTGTGCAACGGTCAGGGCGATTCGTTCGTCGAAAGCGCCACAGAACAGAGCCATCTTGCCAGCGTATGAACATCCTGTCACTCCGATATGCTCAGTATCAATCTTGGTAACATCAGGACCAAGTTTCTGAAGACCATCAATCAAGCGGCTCACACCCCATGCCCACTCACTGTACGCACCGTTACTGGTCAAGTCTGGATACAGACGCTCAAACTCACGGGAACCGCTGTCGTCGAACTGACTGTATCCGTTAGTCTGTGAACTGGTGAACGACATGTGGGCTATATTCACACCGCTGAACACCGCTGAAGGCAAACTACCACCATTACCGTTCATACCAATCATCAAAGGATATGGAGCACTGCCCGAAGAAGGATAACTGATTGTGGAGGAAAGCGTAAGTGTCTTGCCGTCAACAGTGACTTTCACCGTCAAGGTGTTACCACTCATAGATGCCTCTATGTCGTCCATACTAACAGCCGGTTTGCGTCCTATCTCATAATGCTGTATCTCATTGCTGATCTCACTGCGACGGCGACTCCAGTCCTCAAACTCTAAGGCACGACCACTTCCGTCACTGAAGAGGAACGGATCTGTAAGCGGCTCAATAAACGGAAGTTGCGACCTTGTCGGATAATCCGGCTCCGGATAGATTGAGCCTGTATTTTCAACATCATATACAAAAGGAATCTCTCCCTCCACCTCTGAACGGACAATCACCGTATATGAGGCTTTACCCGGCAAGAATTCCTCGTTCCCATCAAAAGTGGCGGTCACGATGGCTCGTCCTTTGCCTTCACCTAAAGTAAGATCTCCAGAGGCACTGTCTATTGTGGCAAAGTCATCAGGGTTAGAAACAACGCTGTAAGTTACTTCCAAATCATTAGGATTATTCAGTGTCGGATTTACAAATACCTCACCTTCCTGAATCGTGACAACTGAAGGGGAAAACGAAAGCTGAGGATCACGCTTCACAGGAACTGAATCATCGAAAGTCTCCAAATAGAAACTGAGAATCCGGACGGAACCTGTCTGGTCGCTGCTTCCACCTGATATCACAATATTTGTGATATTCATCTTATCGGCCGCACTCAGTTTCTCGTCGAACAATAGCTCCACCACTCCTTCTTTATCAACGGTATAAGTGATACTTGTCTCACCTATATATACGAGAACACGGAAACTGGTGGCATTCAAGTCTGCTGTCTCAATAACCATCTTCTCATATTCAGAGAGATCTCCCGAAGGAAGGCCTAAATCCCTAATCTGGTTAGACCATTTCTCATCCCAGGAGAGCGTTTGTGTCTCAGCGTCCCAAAAAGCGTGATTATAACATGTCAAATTGGAAAAATCCGCATACACTTTTTTTGTGGCAGCACTAAGTTGTAATGTTTGCACGAACATTACCAACAAGAAAAAAGCAATTCTTTTCATACCTGATAATTTAGTCTTAGTTATAAAAAATGTTGTTAGTTACAAAAGGTTG
>FLNU01001383.1_pt1 | contig 17281 bp, 16 predicted proteins | sample 1140361 | NCBI WGS metagenome assembly FLNU01 (sample SAMEA3878206, study PRJEB12797) | bioreactor metagenome | biome: Moose rumen | place: Sweden | collected 2011-10 | reverse complement strand
TACATCAAAATATAATTGTTCAAAAATACCTTCTTCTGTATTTGAGGAATCCTTTGCTCAAAATAATTTGAAAGCTGTTTTTAAGACTCAAAGTTTGGAAAGTTTCGGGTACTCAAAATATACTTTAGGTTTTAGAGCTGCGGGGGCGTTACTTGCTTATGTGTGGGAAACATTAAAAGATAACATGCCGAAATTTGACAGAATTGAAGCTTATGAATTATCTGAATATATGATTTTAGACTCATCAACACGTAAAAATCTTGAGCTTGTTGAAACATTAAGAGAAAAAAATAAGTACGGCTCTTTATTATGGGCAATAGACAAGACAAAAACAAATATGGGAGCGAGACTTTTAAGAAATTGGATTTGTCAGCCTTTGAAAAATGTTGACGATATACTAAAACGACAAAATGCAGTTTCTGAACTCGTTGAAAAAAGTGATATTAGATTTGCTCTTTCAGATATTCTTGAAAAGATATATGATATTCAACGTCTCGCAACTCGCATGAGTAATTCTTCTGCAAGTCCTAAAGATTTTGTTGGGTTGAAATTATCTTTATCTATGCTTCCGCAAATTCTTGATATCACAGCAAATCTTGAAAATGACATGTTTTCTCTTGTTCGGGAATACCGCAACGAAATTGAAGATTTCGTTAAATTGATAGACCGGACAATTGTTGATAATCCTCCGATTTTATTGAAAGAAGGCGGGATTATTAAACCTGATGTTAATGGAGAATTGGATTATTTTAGAGATTTGTTGACAGGCGGTGAAGAATGGCTTGCAAAATTTGAAGAAGATGAAAAAGAACGAACGGGAATTAAAAACTTAAAAGTTAGTTATAACAAAGTCTTTGGTTATTATATTGAAGTTACCAATTCTTTCCTGAATTTAGTCCCTGATAGTTATATAAGAAAACAAACTTTAACCGGGGGTGAAAGATTTATAACAGATGAACTCAAAAAACATGAAGATGATGTATTGAGTGCAAAATTTAAATCAACGGAACTAGAGTACAAATTATTTACTGATTTTAGAGAATATTCAAAAGAGTTTGTTTCAAAAATTCGTGAAATTGCTGACAGTATTGCAGTTGCAGATGTAATATCATCTTTAGCAAATGTTGCAGTTGAAAATAATTATTGTAAACCCGAACTGGATGAATCAGATGATTTTATTGTAAAAGGCGGCAGGCATGCTGTATTAGAGAAAATCTTACCTTTGGGTGAATATGTCCCTAACGATTTGGAGTTAAAATCAAATGCTCAGGGTTCTGATACAACTCAGTTTATGATTCTTACAGGACCAAATATGGCTGGTAAGTCAACATATATGCGCCAAAATGCCTTAATAGTAATTTTAGCGCAAATTGGTTCTTGGGTTCCTGCTGATTATGCAAAAATCGGTGTTGTAGATAAGGTATTTACAAGGGTTGGAGCTAGTGATGATTTGACTCTTGGACAATCTACATTCATGGTTGAAATGATTGAAACATCGTTTATTTTAAATACAGCAACAGATAGGAGTTTTATTTTGCTTGACGAAATAGGTCGTGGCACAAGCACGTATGATGGTGTTGCTATTGCTTGGTCTGTTGCGGAATATATTGTTTCTAAAATTAAAGCTCGATGCATTTTTGCAACTCATTATCATGAATTAAATGTTATGACAAATTCTTATCCCCAAATTAAAAATTATAGGATTACAATATCTGAAAATGATGGCGAAATTGAATTTTTAAGAAAAATTGTTCCTGGTGGTGCAAGCAAAAGTTATGGTATACAAGTAGCAAAAATGGCAGGTTTGCCGAGTGCAGTTGTGAAACGTTCTCAAGAATTAATGATAAAAATGCAAAAAGATTTTTCAAAAAACCTTGCAACTCGTAAAAAAATGAGTAATAATGAAGAAGAACTTCCGCAATTATCATTATTCGGAATGTAAAGAATCTTAATTAAATGGCAAAAAAAATAATTTTAGTGTTTTTGTATGAGCATCAAGGAGTGTGTTTATGATGAAAGTAGGTTTGAATCCGGCAATCAGTTTCAAGGCAGACGATGTTGCTACAAAGAAAAAGAAAGGAAGAGTTGAGCTGCCGGAAGGTTATAATATCAAGCCGGATACTTATGATGTTAAAAATAAAACTAAGCGAAAACACTCTTTTAAAAATGCAATTGGAAACATTTGGAAGTTCTTTTCTGTTACAGGTACTATGACTAGTGCTCTGATAAAGGGATTGTTGTATGGTACTATGGCTACTATAGGTGTTGTCGGTGCTCTATGGCCGTTTAGTGCACTGCCTAAAGCTTTTGCAAAAGAAGGACCAACAATGAAAGAAATATTGCGCTACCCGACAAGATACATAGGTAAAAAAGGAAAAGTTTTTTCTGCCATTACTGGTATCGGAGTTTTAATATATCATATTGTTAAAGGTAAATTAGATGCAAATCAAAATACTGCTGTAATAGATCATAAATTAAAAATCAAGCATAGAGAAGTTTAATTAAGAAAAATTGGAGTATTGACATAATATATAAAAATCGTTAGAATAGCTCTATGGTTTTAAGAAGAACATATAAAAGACGGAATTATACAAAGGATCCTAATGCAAATAGAAAAAGACTTTTAACGATATTATTTATTTTACTGGCAAGTTATTATTTGGGGCCAAAATTGAAAGGACAAGTAAGTGCTGTTCAGTTGAAAAGTCAGTATTTTAAAGTGTATCGTGAATTTTCTCAAGCGGTCGCTTTATATCAGTATAAAGATGGAGAATTTGCTCCTTCGTCTTATGCTGAACCTAGAAGATTTGTACAGACTTTTTCTTCATTATTTGCCGTGGATACATTGTGCGAAGAGGATTCTAATTTGTGTTTACCATCAAGTAAGTCCCCTGTTTATACCACTTTAGACGGCAAAAAGCATCCGAAATTTCTAAAAGACCCTAACATAGGGCAGTTTGTTCTTCTCGATGGAACTCTTGTTATTTTAAACGAAGTGAACGGTAATTTGTGGGTTAATGTTGATATAAATGGTATTAAGCGTAAACCAAATAAATTAGGACTTGATGTATTCACGTTTTTTATTGGTTCGGATGAATCAAATATGAAGTTAATGGGAGCTTCCGGGACTCCTTATATGAACTTGTCTAAGTATTGCAACCCATATACTTCAAATAAATATAATGGACTTCCTTGCTCTTATAAGGCGATATTAGATAAAACATATTTTGAAGAATTTAAATTTTTGCTTCGTTAATTTACAAAATATATAGGAATAAAAAAATGGCGGGTGATTTACCCGCCTTTACTATTTCTTATTTTCAAACTATCTCTCTTCTCATACTAGAACCATTCTATTGTAGAGCAGTTGAAGTTCTCCACAAAGAATCATTAAACTTATTTTGCGCTGTAGTTGTTACATCCGCAGATAAAGTAACGTTACTTGGAGCAAAAACAAATACTAAGTCTCCAACTTTTTTAGGTTGACCATTTAAAGCTTGTGACGCTCCGCAAACAAAATCAATTGTCCTTTGCATTTGTTCTTTATCTAATAAATGTAAATTTAACATAACAATTTTTCTATCTTTCAAGTGTTGAACAATAGTTGCAGCATCGTCAAATGAACGAGGTTCTACAACAACAACTTCATTACCGCCTCTGTTAAAGCTCGGGTGATTTAACACTTTATTTTCTTGATGTTTTTCGGTAACAGGTTTATATGAAGGTGCAACCTCTCTTAACGCACTTCCTTCTTCTACATATTCATCATAATCAGCATCATCGTAATCATCCTCATTGATATCCGAAAAAGGATTTCCTCCGCTGAATCCATCCATAACAAAATCTACAACCTTTTTAAAACTGTCTGCTATCGCTGCCACCAATCTGTCCTCCGTCTTATTAATTAAATAACTTTCTACCTATTCTTAATATTGTTGCCCCTGCTTGAGCTGCTATTTTATAGTCTTGACTCATTCCCATTGAAATTTCTTTTAATTCGCAGTTAAACCTCTTTTCAAGTTCATTACGAATTCCTACAATCTCACTAAATAGTGTTCTTAATTCGTCTTCACCTACTCCTAATGGAGCGATGTTCATAACCCCGACAATGTTAATTCCCTTCAAATCCAAAATTTGAGCAAAAGTATTAAAAACTTCCTCTTTTGAAAACCCATATTTTTGCTCTTCGTTTGCATTATTTATCTGAATTAAAATCTTTTGAGTTTTTCCTATTTCGATTGAATGCTCGGAGATACTTTTAGCCAATTTTAAAGAATCTATCGAATGAATGTAATCAAAAATTTTAACAACGTGTTTCACTTTGTTGGTTTGCAGATGTCCGATAAAGTGAAAATTTGAATTTTCTCTGATCTGTTGCGGTAGTTTTTTGATTTTTTCACAAGCTTCAACGGCTCTTGATTCCCCAAAATCTCTTAACCCTGCTTTATAAGCTTCAACCATCGCATTTTCATCGAAATATTTTGTCACTGCAATTATTTTAGGTTTACAAGGTGCAATTTCTTCTTGTATACGCAAAAGATTTGTCTTAATCGTTTCACACATCATTCACCTCTACAAGAAATCTGCTCAAGTTTGAGCATATACTAATTGTACATTAACTTTTAACGATGTCCAAAATATTTATTTCATTGTTATTATTGAATTTCAAAATATGGCTGAAACCATGGTGTTTTCATGATTTCAGCCATACCGCTTAAGTGTAGGAAATGCTTAACATATCTTAACAATGACAAATGATGAGTATGCCGCATGCCTTATTTTTATTGAAAGGCATGCCATTTGGATTGAGTTTCATCAATCCTTAGGGTTTAAATTTTATTTTTGTGTTATTATCAGCTTGAAATGTATACACCGGCCAATTTAGGAATTGCATTTAGCCTCACGATGCTTGCGGGTTTGACGACCGCAGTTGGTGGTGCTGTGGCATTTGTAACAAAGAAAAACGATCTAAAAGCATTATCTTTGGGACTTGGGTTTAGCGCAGGGGTAATGATATTTATTTCTTTTGTTGACATTGTTCCTGCAGCGCAAGAAATGTTAAAAATACATTTTCCGAATATGTTTCAGTGGTTAGTTTTTGGCGGTTTTGTTGCGGGTTTGTTAATTTCTGTATTAATAGATTATTTTTTGCCTGATCACGTTGATACTAAAGAACTTCTCGATCCTGATGCTCCGGAAGAAGATAACGAATATAAACATTACAAACTTCAGAGAGCCGGTATTATGACGGCTGTTGCAATATGTGTTCATAATTTTCCTGAAGGTATGGCAACATTTTTGACTACAACTCAGAATTTGACACTTGGCGCTTCTGTTGCTCTTGCTATTGCAATCCATAATATTCCGGAAGGAATTGCAGTTGCACTTCCGATATATCATGTTACCGGTAAAAAACGCTATGCAATGTTATATGCGGCAATGTCCGGCATTACCGAACCTATTGGAGCGCTTGTTGGAATGTTGTTTATGGGGTTATTTTTACCTCAGATATTAGTGGGTTTTTTGATGGCATCTGTTGCGGGAATTATGACTTATATCTCTTTTGATACATTATTACCTTTGGCTAAAGAATATGGTAATTGGCATCTTTCAATTGTCGGAATTATGTCAGGAATAATATTTATTTGGATGAGTTTGATATTATTGGGGTAGTCAAATTCTATAACTTAACATTTTTACAAAACCTCTCGACATTTGATTATGTTTGTTGTAGAGTTGTGCCAGATGCAGAAATATAAGTAGAAAAGGAGAATTATAAATGCAGGTTATATTGAAAAAAGATGTACAAAACCTTGGTGAAGCAGGGGATGTGATTAATGTAAAAGATGGTTATGCAAGAAACTTTTTATTGCCTCAAAATGTGGCTGAAATTGCAACAAAGGGCGCTTTAGAAAATAGAGAAAAGAATATTGCAAGAATTAAAGCAAAACAAGAGAAATTACATCAAGAAGCTTTAGAAAAAGCTGAAACAATTGAAAAATTCGGCAAGTTGGAATTATCTGCAAAAGCTGGCGAGTCAGGAAAATTATTCGGTACAATTACCACTAAAAAATTGGCTGAAGAATTGGCAGCTAAAGCAGGAGTTGAGGTTGATAGAAAGACTATTTCTTTGAATGCTCCTATTAATAAAGTGGGTAACTATACAATGCTAATTAAATTGACTTCGAAAGTTAAATGTGAATTGGCTGTATCAGTTTCTGCTTCAGAAGTTGTTAAAGAATCTTTAGAAGAAGAAGTTTCTGAAGAAGCTGCCGAATAGCTTAAAAGCGCTTAAACCGGAGCCGGATGGGAGAATAAATTATGGTTTCAATTTTAAAATTCCAACCAATAGCTGTCGGCTCACTTCCTCTCAAAGATGTTGGTTTAGCTATGAAGCTTGTAGAAAAGGATTTTGCAGTTATACCTTTTTTACCGCAATTAGTAAATATTAGTAAAAACGAAGACATAATTTCTCAATTTACGGAGGGTATGCCTTCGTTTTTTCTTGGTGGTAAATGTTTTAAGCAAAATGATGAAGAAATCGAGAAATTTTACTCTGATTACAATAATATTTTTTCCGGTCAAAAGGAAAAATTGGAAAAATATGCAATAAGTCCTGATTTTTCACATTCTTTTGCTGACTTTGAAAAACTTGTCCGTATGAAAAAACCGGTGTACGCAAAGCTTCAAATAACCGGACCATTTACATTATGCGACAGCTATAAAAATGAGAAGAATCAATATTTAATTTACGATGAAAAATTAAAAGATATTTTAATAAAACTTCTGGAATTAAAGGTCCTTTGGATGATTGAAAGAGTTAAAAAAGCGAATTCCGGGACAAAACCGATTATCTTTATCGATGAACCTTATATTTCACAACTAAATAAGCCATCATATAAGGATGTTGCACGCTCGGATGTTATTTCTATGCTTTCGAATATTGTAAAAACAATACATGAAAACGACGCAATATCGGGAATTCACTGCTGCGGGGATTGTGATTGGAGTTTAGTTATTGAGTCTGGCTCAGATATTATAAATCCCGATATTTATTATCACGGTACAAATTTTCTAAGCTATGACAAAGATATCGCAGGATTTCTTAAAAAGGGGGGTAAAATATCTTGGGGGATAGTACCTACACGATATGAAGAAGATTTGAAAAATATTAGAGTTCAGGATTTATTGCAAATTTTTGAAAGCGCCTTAACCTATTTGACTAAAAACGGAATTGATGAGAAACTTATAACAGAAAATTCATTAATAACTTCATCTTGTGGAGCGGGAACATTGCGTGTTGAAATGGCGGAACGTGCTATGGATTTGGTTTTTGAATTGTCTAAAATTTTAAGAGAAAGGTATTGAATTTGACAATAAAAATTGCGGTTACAGGTAAAGGCGGGAGCGGGAAAACAACTATAGTAAAAGCTTTTATGCACATTTTGAAGGAAAAATATCCTAATAAATCGATTTTACTATTTGATAATGATTTAACAAGCGAGCTAGCGCATAGTTTTGGACTTGACATTAGAAATACTATTTATGGTATAAGAAGCGGGAAACACGAGTATCATACAGGAATTCCTGAAGATATGTCGAAGCAAGAATTTATTGAATGGGCGCTTGAAGATATTATCGTATCAATAGATGAAAATATTGATATTATTGAATCCTGGTTTGTAGGTTCGAAAGATTGCAGGTGCCCTATTACAAAACTAATTAATGACGCTGTGTATAAACTCATTAATCGTTACGATTTTGTGATTTTTGACTGTGAATTTGATTTAAAATATTTAAATCAACTTGTTGACGTTGAAGTAGACACAACACTAATTGTTGCAAATCCTTCTGAAGAATCTGCCCATCTTGCAAAAAGAATAAAAGAGTTTAGTGCAAAATACAGCGCAGGTACTCAGCTTGGAGTGGTAATAAACAAGGTTGATAGCAGCAAGATGGCAGTACTTTCTGAGTTGTTAAGGAAGTATGATTTGGATATTTTAGGTGTTATACCTTATGATAGTGAACTTGAAAAAAATCCCATTGCAAGAGAATCTGAAGTTGTTCAAGATGCTGTTAAGGCATTTTATTTAAGATTAAATATACCTCAGGGAGGAAACGATTAGTGGCAATAATACTTGACGGTAAAAAGTTGAGAGAAAAAATTTTACAGGATTTAAAGCTTAAGGTAAAAAGTTTTAATAAAAAACCTTCACTTGCTGTTATTTTGGCTGGTGATAATCCTGCAAGCAAAATTTATGTTAATAACAAAAAGAAAGTTGCAGAACAAATTGGTATAAATTCTCAAATCTTAAACTATCCTTCTACTGTTTCCGAAAATGAACTTCTTTTCAAAATTGAAGAACTTAATCAGGATAAAAGTGTTGATGCAATTTTAGTCCAATTGCCTCTCCCGGAAGGTATTTCTAAAGAAAAAATTATAAGTGCAATACATCCTGATAAGGATGTTGATGGATTCACTCCCTATAACTTTGGAAAACTTTTTTCCGGTGAATTCCCGAATGTATACCCTTGTACCCCAAAGGGAATATTACTATTGCTTGAAGAATATGGAATTGAAGTGGAGGGGAAACATGCTGTTGTAATAGGGCGGTCAAATATTGTTGGCAGGCCAATGGCGCAAATGCTTTTGAACCATAATGCCACTGTAACAGTATGCCATAGTCGAACAAAAAATTTGAGAGAAATTACAAAAACTGCCGATATTGTAATTTCTGCCGTAGGAAAACCTATTATAACCGGAGAAATGCTAAAACAGGGTTGTGTGGTGGTGGATGTCGGAATCTTTAAAGATGAAAACGGAAAAACTCGTGGAGATGTCGATTTTGACTCTGTCAGCAAGATTGCAAAATATATATCACCTGTTCCGGGCGGTGTAGGTCCAATGACAATAACATCTTTAATGTTAAACACCGTTGAACTATTTGAAAGAAAATAATTGTAGCAACAAGAAGCGCACCGGAAAATCCGGTGCGCTTCTTGTTCATATTTAAATCCTATGAACCACCTGAAATATTTAAAGTACAACTTGATTTGATATTGTTATTTACAAGTGTTTTTAATGAGTTAATTTCTGCATCGATCATAGACATTTCTTGCTCAATAGCATCTTTTTCTGATTCAAATTCTTCATCTTGTGCTTCCAACATTAAATATTCTTGATCTTGCTCGCATGTTTCAGGAGCTGCTAATTTTATAGCATCCATTTCTTCTTTACATATTTGTCTTTGGTTTGAAATGTGTAAATTCCTAAGTTGTAAAAAGTTTCTTTGCATATTTAATACGCTTTTTTGACTTGCTAATGCTAAAAATGCCATCTCTCATCTCCTTATATTTGTGCTCTCGTTAATATAAAGTTTTTTTATTTATCTTGATTTCACTAAAAGTTGTTTTTGTTACATTTGTTTACAATGATACTAGTCTAATTGAATATGTTCTTTAATTGCTCTTTATTAAGCGATTATTTCTTAATACTCTTATTTATATTAACAATCTTGCCAAAATTGATGATTTACAATAGAATAAATATAGGGAGGAAATCGGATATAATGCCGAAATTAGCCGAACAGGAGTATTATAATAACTATTATTTCAATCGTGGCCACGAAGAAAATACATTTGTTTCTTCTCGTAATTTTGATATGGTTACAGGTCGCAGGGTTTCACGTGGTTCAGAAAGTAATGTTCGGTATATTAATCTTAGAGAAATAAATAGGACACAAAGAAAACCTCGCAAAAAAAGAAATTTCGTTCAATTTTTAATATGCTGCGGAATTCTCTATTTTTTTACATTTTCTGTATTACCATTTTCTTTTAAAAATATAACAAAAAGTTTTTTTAAGCCAACTCCATATTCACATATACAAACAGACTTGAACGCTTTGGCTTTTCCTGTTCATAAGTATTTATCTAATGCCTGGTTTATGGGACAAAGAGATTTCAGGATGGCTGCCTTAGGTAAAAAAACGGAGATGATTCCTTTAAAAGAAAATGTTGAAATGCCTTTATTACAAAGCGAACTTTCAGAATTATCAAAACTTTATCCAGCAGTTTCTCCTTCGGTTTACGTCTGGGATTATGAAACACAGAATTATGCTGATATAAATGCTTCGAATATATTTTCTGCGGCAAGTATAATAAAAATACCGATTTTAATAGATTTGTTCAAATCAATAGAAGCCGGTCAGGTCTCATTATATGATGAAATGAGCTTGACAGAGTATTATAGAACGGAGGGTTCTGGACATTTACAGTTTAAGACCGGTGGTTCAAGGTATAAGATAGATGAACTTGCCAGATTAATGATTACAGATTCCGATAATTCTGCGACTAATATGATTATATCTAAAATTGGTTCTATGACTGATGTTAATCAAGCTGTTAGAAATTGGGGATTAAAAAATACAGAAGTTCAAACTTGGCTTCCTGATTTGGGGGGTACAAATCATATTACTGCTCGAGAAATGGCACAAATGCTTTACAATATTGATGATAACGAGAAATTTTTGTCTGCTGATTCCAGAAATAAAATTCTTGAGTATATGGGACATGTAAAAAATAATCGTTTAATAGAAGCAGGCTTAGGTGCTGGTTCAAAATTTTATCACAAAACCGGTGATATAGGTTCTATGCTGGGGGATGCAGGAATTGTTATTACTCCAAACGGCAAAAAATATATTGTCGTAATACTTGCAAACAGACCTTATAATTCTCCATTAGGTCGTGATTATATTGTCAAGGCTTCTGAAATTATTTATAATTATATGGTGAAATAATGCTTGAAGATTTGTTAAAAAGCGGTCGTTGTTTTAAACTTGTTTGTGGAGCCGGTAACGAAGAGCCTGAGGAAGTAAAACGTCTTGTATATGTATATGCACTTGCAGGTTGTCGTTTTTTTGATTTGTCTGCTAACGAAGATGTTATAAATTCTGCAAAATCTGCGCTTAATTTAGCTGGAGTAAAAGACGCATATTTGTGTGTAAGCGTTGGTATAAAAGGTGATCCGCATACGAATAAAGCTGTTATTGATTATAACAAATGTGTAAATTGCGGTTCTTGTGAATCTGTTTGTCCTGAAAAGGCAATTCATTATGCTAAAGTAAAGAAAACAAAATGTATTGGCTGTGAAAGATGTTGGAAAGTTTGCCCACGAGGAGCAATTTCATATATTAGCGAAGAAAAAAAACTCGATGAAGTTCTTCCTTCTATTATTAAAAATGGAATTGATTGCATTGAATTTCATGTTGTAGGGCAGGATGAAAATGAAATTTTTGCTAAATGGCATTATATAAGGCAGAATTTTGATGGTTTATTAAGTATTTGTGTGTGCAGAACAAAACTTAGTGATGAAGCTATGATTGATAGAATTAAAAGAATGATTGATGGTCGCAAACCATATAGTACAATAATTCAAGCAGACGGTTTTCCAATGAGTGGTGGAGATGACGATTTCAAATCAACATTGCAGGCTGTTGCTACTGCAGAAATTGTTGATAACGCTAAATTACCTGTTTATTTAATATTATCCGGTGGAACAAACTCTAAAACTGCAGAACTTGCAAAGATTTGTCAAATTACTCACAACGGAGTTGCTGTAGGTTCTTATGCAAGAAAAATTGTTCGTAAATATATTGACAGAACTGATTTTTGGGCTAGTCAAAGTGTTATTGATAATGTTGTTAATACTGTAAAACCATTAGTTGAAAGTGTAGCTTATGTTATAATATAAGCAAATAATAAGGAGACAAATAAATGGATATAAAAGCTGTAATTCTTGCTGCCGGAAAAGGTACAAGAATGAAATCTGAAACAACACCAAAAGTTTTGCATGAAATTATGGGAAAACCTCTTTTGGGTTATGTGTTAGATAATGTAAAGGATTTTTTAAGTGAAGAATTTGTAATTGTCGGACATTGCGCTGATAAAGTTGAAAATTTCGTAAAAAATAATTATACAAACGCAAAAACTGTACTTCAAACTCCACAACTGGGAACAGGACATGCTGTATCCATGATTTGTCCGTATTTAGAAAATTATGAAGGTTTAGTTTTGATTTTATGCGGTGATACCCCTTTGATAAAAGAAGAAACTCTGAAAAAATTTGTTGATTATCACATTAAAAGTAATTCCGATTTGACCGTAATGAGTACAATTTTTGAAAATCCTGCTAATTATGGTCGTATTGTTCGAGAAGATGATAATTCGTTAAAATGTATAGTAGAAGAAAAAGATGCAACATTGGAACAAAAAGCATTGAAAGAGGTTAATGCCGGTATATATTGTCTTAATTGGGGAAAGATTAAAACTGCTTTTGGTCAGTTAAAAACAAATAATGCGCAAGGAGAATATTATTTAACAGACATAATTTCATGGGGGAAAGCACAAAATTTAAACGTAAATGCTTATATTTTAGAAAATAGTGATGAAATTTACGGTATAAATTCTCGTTTTAATTTGGCGCAAGCTACAAAAATCATGAATAAACGTAATCTTGAAAAGTATATGGAATCAGGTGTAACGATTGTTGATCCTGAATCAACTTGGATTAGTGAAGATACCGTAATTGGACAAGATACGATAATTTATCCTTCTACTTATATTGAGGGAAAAAATAAAATTGGTAAAAATTGCAAAATTGGACCTTGCGCTCATCTTAGAGGTGGAGTTGAAGTTTGTGATAATGTAAAAATCGGAAATTTTGTCGAAGTAAAAAAAACAAAAATTTCTTCAAATACAAATGTTGGTCATTTGTCATATATTGGTGATAGTGAACTAGGAGAGAGAGTAAATATTGGTGCAGGTACTATTACAGCAAACTATAACCCTATTTCTAAAATTAAATCTCAGACAAAACTTGCAAATGATGTAAAAATTGGCTCAAATTCTGTTCTCGTTGCGCCTGTTACCGTTGATGAAGGTGCAAATATCGGAGCAGGTACGATTATAACTAAAGATATTCCCGCTTGGTCTTTGGGAATTACCCGTTTTCCTTTAAAAATTTTTGAAAATTGGGTAAAATCGAAAATTGAAAAAAGATAAGAATTTGATTATTATACAAAAGAACTTCCGGATATACCGGAAGTCCTTTTGCGAATTTAAATATTTTATTTGATTACTTTTATTAATTCTTCAGTTATATCTTTTCCGCCATATAAAACAACACCTTTGCTTAATACAACATCATAACCATCAGCTTTTGCTTTTGATGTAATTTGATCCGAAATAGACTGATCAAGTGCTTGTAATTTTTGAGCGTACTCTTTATCCATTTTTTCTCTTTTTGCCATTAATTCTTTGTTATATTTTTCTTCTGCGGCTTTTTTCTTGTTCGCATCTGTAATGCCGGCAACATCTTTTCTCGCTTTTTCAACAAACTTAACAATTTCTTGAGCTTTTGTTTGCTGATCTTTCTTAAGCGCTTGCACCTGCGCAGATGCATTTACAACGGCAGGTACATCTACAACCGCAATTCCTGCTGCATAAGATACGGATGCCAAATTCGCTAAAAAAGCAATTGTTACAACTGACGATAATAAATTTTTCTTCATAATATATTCTCCTTTTAACACTCTGTTATGGTATCACAAACCGATTTTTTTTCAATCTCTCATCCGTTTGATTTATTTTTTTTGTAACAACTTTACACGATTTGTAAAATTTTATATAATGTGGTAGTGGCAAATAATATTTTTACGGTTTTTTGTAAAAATGTTGTAATAAAAGGTTTATATTTCCATCTTATCGTAGGACAATATATACAAGGATATACAACTAGATATATTAACTAATAGAAGGTGAATAAAACAAAATGAAAAAGATTAGAAAAAACAACCAATTGTTGGGCACTGTCTTAGCACTATCTGCTTGCAGTGTGGGTTTAGGAATGTTTTCACCCGCAATTGCTGCCGGTGAAGCAGTTGGCGGTTTAGTTCCGTCAGGCTATGGATATAGTTATGGCCGAATACCTGTTTTGAATGAATCTGGTGGGGCCAGTATTCACGATGCAGATATGATGCGCTATGACAGAAATAGCCGCTTACAAAAAGGTGATTATGAGCAATATGTTCAGGAACGTTATGGAACTGACGGTTCTCCTATCACGAATTCCATATCCCCAAATGATGCTTATATGAAGGCTGTCATTGATGAATTTGGATCTCAAGGTGTTTATGTAAACTCTATTGAGGTTTCTCCTTCAGAAATTTTATCAAGAGATGACATTAACAAAGTTATAAGCCAATATGTCGGACGAAATGTTTATATGTCCGATATTCAAGATGCAATCAATGGTATCAACAGTCTTTATGCTGAAAAAGGGTATGTTACCGCAAGGGCTTATTTGCCAGAACAAACAGTTACAAATGGTAATATTAAAATAGAACTTATTGAAAGTAGAATCGGAAATATTACAGTTGAAGATAACAAATATACTACTGATGGCTATATTTTAAAACGTATGCCTGAAAAGTCAGGTCAGTTATTTGATATTGTAAGTTTAGAAAAAGATGTATTGGATTTCAACAGATACCATGATGGTGTAAACCTTACTGCTAATTTGAAAGCAGGTTCAGCACCTGGTACAACGGATATTGAACTTCAAGCACACGAAACATTCCCGTTCCACTTAATTGGTATGATGGATAATGCTGGAAGAAGAAGCACTGGTTCTTTAAGAGGCGGTCCTGCAATTGTAGCAGACAGTTTGTTTCATCATAGAGACCAAATGTCTGCCGGAGCATACTTTGCAGGTGGTTCAATAAGTCCATTCTTTGATTATAGTGTTCCTATTAACAAAAAAGACGGTAGAGTTGGTTTTTCATTCTCTTCAACTTTTGCAAGAGTTAAGTATGGACCTGCTTATTTAACTAACTTAGGTTTAAAATCAAATTCTTATATTTATAGCTTGTATTATGATCAACCTATTGTAAGAACAAGAGGTTTTGAATTTAAGACATACGCAGCTATGAACTATAAACGTACAAGAACTTGGTCAAGACTTGACCATAATTTTGAACAATTACTTGGTTATTCACCACTTTATGATACTGATGAAGTTACAAGTGTTGATGCCGGTTTTAATATCAGAAAAGATACAAAATATGGTATTTGGTATTTGAACCAAATGGCATCTATGGCATTCCCTATATTTGATAGCCAATCAAGTTATTTCAAATATAGCGGCGGATTCTTAAGATTACATGACTTTTCTCACGGTGTAATCGGTCAATTGAGAGGTAGTTATCAAATTATTCCTAACAGTAAGTATATTCCTTATATTGATCAATTCCAAACTGGTGGTTTGGCGACAGTTAGAGGGTATTCTGAAGGTATATTGATGGGTAAAAATGGTTACTTCTTCAGTGGAGAATTGATGTTCCCTCTATTACCAAGAACTATTACTTCTAAAGAAGGCAATGTTCGTAACTTTATTGGTCAATACGTAAAGGGTGCTGTGTTTGCTGATACTGCTGGTGTATTCCCTTGGGTTGGTCAAGATTACTATCATGGAAGCTATTTCTTAACTTCTGTTGGTATGGGGTTAAGAGTTCAGTTGCCTGGTGACTTGAGTGCAAGATTGTATTGGGGCTTCCCTCTTATAAATAATGCATACGAACAACATAGAAAATACGGAAGATTCCACTTTGAATTAACTTTGGAACCGGATTTTGGTGCATTGCTTGCTAAGAGATCAACTAAAGCAGAACCTGTTGAGCCTCAAGCAGAACCTCAAGTTCAGGCTGAACCTGTTCTTCCGCCGCCAAACAATTATGATGACGTTAGACACTATGACTATATGTTAGATGGCTCAGCTACTGCATTATAATTTATAATATTAATACTAAAAAGCGAAGGTTATATGGCCTTCGCTTTTTTATTGAATCATATTAATATAGTTCTTATGTATTTTAACATTGTGAACACGAATATAGTCTATTCCTTCAATTATTAGTGGACTATTAATAGCAAGGGTATATAAATCTTTTTCTTCATTTGAAGCCTGGGGCATATTTAAAAGACTTTTGCGTGATACTCCTATAAGAATTGGACACCCTAATGTTTTAAATTCTTGCCATCTGCTTAGTATTTCAAAGTTTTGTTCTATTGTTTTGCCAAAACCTATTCCCGGGTCTATAATTATGTTTTCTTTTTTTATTCCTTTTGATAATGCAAAATCGATTTTTTCTTTTAATTTTATATAGATTTCGTCAATTAAATTTGTATATTGAGTGTTGTTTTGCATATTTTCAGGCAGGCCTTTGGAGTGTTGGATAATAATTTTTATTTCTGGATTGTTATGTAAGACGTCAATCATTTTTGGGTCAAAATCTAATCCTGAAACGTCGTTTATAATGTTTGCACCCAATTTAATGCATTCAGATGCGACCTTTGCGCTACGAGTATCAATGCTTATTGTTGTTTTTATTTTATTGTGATTAATATATTCAAGTACCGGCAGAATATGTTTTAGCTGCTCATCAGCACTCACTTCTTTTGCTCCGGGGCGAGTAGATTCTGCGCCTATATCTATAATATCCGCTCCGTCATTTATCAGTTCGTGCAGATGTTTTATTGCACATTCTGTATCATAATACTTTCCTCCATCTGAAAATGAGTCAGGAGTGATGTTTAAGATTCCCATTATCTTTGTAGTTGTTTTTGGTGTTCTTACTGTATTTAGGATTTCTTTCCCCAGAATTTTAAGTCCGAATGGTTGATATTCAAGTTTTTGAGCAATTTTTTGGAGTTGTGAAATGTTTCCTGTCAGAATTGCATTTGAATTTTCTATTTTGCCTGTAATAATTTCTCTATGCGTTGCACAATCTGCTCCGACACTTAGTGCTGTTTGTTTAAGAATGTTTGCCTGTGCGCAGTTAAGGTTAAATATCTTTATATTTTTATATTCAAATTTTTCTTTGGCTTTGTATATATAGGAACTGTCAAAACCAATTTCTGTCAGTTCCTTTTCAACGTTATTTGTACTTATGTCTTTCAATAAAAAATCGTGCATAACATAAAGTTAGCACGATTTTTTCGTAATTTCAATTATTATTTAAGCTGCCATATAATCATATTTGTGTTTTGCTTTGTTTAAAGCAGATGCACCATTTTCTGCTGCTTTGCGGACTCCTGTTACAAGTACAAAGAATGCCATAATCGCTCCTAAACCTCCTGTTGCTTTGCGAACAATAGGATTCTTAACAATCGGACCTATGAATCTGCTGTTTTCATAATTTTTGAACAGGTTCATTAAATATTCCGT
>FLNU01001382.1_pt1 | contig 17306 bp, 15 predicted proteins | sample 1140361 | NCBI WGS metagenome assembly FLNU01 (sample SAMEA3878206, study PRJEB12797) | bioreactor metagenome | biome: Moose rumen | place: Sweden | collected 2011-10 | reverse complement strand
TCATCTGTTGCATTTTGTTTTCCTAATAAAATATTTTCTTTTATAGTTCCAGAAAATAAAAAATTATCTTGAAAAACTATTGCAATATTCTGCCTCAAAGAATTTAAAGTATAATCTCTAATATCTATACCATTTATTGATATAGTACCCGATTTTATATCATAAAAACGAGGCAGAAGATTAACTATAGTTGTTTTACCTCCTCCGGAATTGCCGACTAAAGCGACAGTTTGTCCTTCTTTTACTGTTAAATTTATATCTTTTAAGATAGGTCTGTCTTTTACATATTCAAAATCGACATTTTTAAATTTAATAACATAACTATCATGTTTTAGTTCAATAGCATTTTCCTTATCTTGTATTGATGGAACAATGTCGAGAAGTTCAAATATTTTTTCAATAGCAAAGAATGAAGTTTGTACTGAGTTTAAATTGTTTCCTAAATTTTTTATAGGGGTATATAACAAAATTAGTGCAGTAATGAAAGAAACGAAGTTCCCCGATGTAATTTGATTTGTCATTATTAAATGACTGCCATAACCTATTGCAGCAGCTATACCAACAGAAACAATAACATGCATCATTGGGGAAAGCCACTGAGTCTTTTGTACCATTTTAATTCTTAGGTTAAATATATTTTTAAGAATATAATCGAATTTTTTAATTTCATTTTGTGCAAGATTATATGAAATAATAGTTTTGTTTCCTGCAAATGCTTCATTGTATTCTGTTATTATTTCAGATTCTGCAACAACAGATTTATCTAATACACTTTTAATTCTTTTTTGTAATTTTGCTACAGGAATAAATGCACATCCTAGAACTACTACAGCGATAAGTGCTAATTGCCATGAGTTATAAAATAAAACACAAACTAGTGATATAGAAGAAAATATTCTTTGTACGAAAACACTTAAATTGTTCAATAGGCCTGCACAAGCATTATTCGCTTGATTATTAAATTGAGCAATTATGTCTCCGGACTTTCTTGTATCATAATAAGATGTTGGTAGTGTCAATAATTTTTTAAATAATTGTGATTTGAGATTATTAGTAATTTTATTTCCTACCCAAGTTGATAAATAGGCTGATAAATATTTTAATACTCCTTGAATGGAAGTAAAAGCTACAATGCCGAGTGGAATATACCATGGAGAAGATACATTTTTTTCCACCATAACAATATCCATGTAAGGTTTTAATGCTAACGCTATTACAGCATCTAAAGAACCAATTGGTATACAAATCAACATAGAACATAACGCCCTAAACCATATGGGTTTGACATAAGGCCACATTCTTCCATAATTAAGTATGAATTGTTGATTTTTTATTTTATTAATTATTGAATTTATCATATACTTATATCTCAAATTTTAATTACTTTTCTCTTAACTTATTTAATGTTTCGTTTAATAAAGTTGAACTCGTTCCCTTGGTATATGGGAAGTACACGACTCTGACTCCGACCTTATTAAATTTTTCTTCCATTTCTTTCCAACTCGGAGAATTGTACCAATCGTCACCGACAAACAGCACATCAAAATGTAACTTTTCCCACATTTTATATTTATCGAGTTCTTCTTGTGGAATTGCAGCATCAACGAATTTGCAGCTTCTTACAATTTCAATTCTTTCTTCAAATGGTATAACAGGATGTTTATGCTTGTATTCAACCAATTTATCAGTTGATACTCCGACAATAAGTTTATCGCATAATCCTTTTGCATTTTTTAATAAATTCAAATGTCCTATATGAAATAAATCATAAACACCTGATGTATAACCTATTACCATTTTACTCATTATTACCCCCTTTTACAGGTTCATGCATATTTAAAAATTGTTCAAGACACCAACATAACCATTTCTGATCCCCTGTCATATTCTCAGTACAATTTGGTATAAATTCAGGTCTTGTAACTTTGTAATCTTTTAGCCATTGAGTTGTTGCTCTTGGCATAGGAATTTTGTTAGGAATTGGAATATTAGGATATCTTTTTGCAAAAAGTTCTCTTATCATATATTTAGGCTCACCGTTTCTGACTCTGTTTAAATCAAGGGGTTCACCCATTTTCATATAAGAATACGGATCTAGATATTCTATACCTGCATTATTAAATGCATGCATATATGAAGTGTCCGATTCAATATCCATAATATCTTTCATCATTTTTTGAAAATCAATTTTGTCATTTTCTAACCTGTAAGGCTCATAAACATCTTTCACACTTTGACCGTCAATCAAAACTTCTTTAGGATTTATGTAATTAAAACGATTATAAAACTCATCAAAAGTCCAATCTTTTGATAGTATTCTATCCATTCCGCCAAAAATATAATCTGCGGCATCACCTATAATTATTCTTTCAATTCCTTGCGATTTAGCATATTTTGCAGCTTTGTATAACATTACTTCTATTGAATGGAACGGAACACCGTTTTTTTCTAATATCTCAGGTGTTAATTCTTCAAAATCAGACCAATTCATCTCAATAATTTCTTGATCTAAACCGTAAGCATCACAATATTTTTTAGCTTGAGCTCTTTCATCAATTGCACCTTCCGCAATACAGTGGAATGTGTATGCTTTAGTACCTTTAGGAAGATATGAAGCTAATATTGCACTATCCATTCCGCCTGATAAAAGAATTGCAGTTTTATTCGGGATATAAAATTCTTCTATTTTTTCTCTGATAATTTTATCCATGTCGTCAGTTGTATAAACAGCAGTAACTTCTTTTTCTTCACGAGGTTTATAAACTGTATGACTTAAACCATTATAAAAATTTATATTTTCATCTTTTATAAATCTAAAAGCAAGAAACTCACTCATACATGTGAATTTATCTATAATGTTATTATTTTTTTCAAAATAAAATGTATAAGTTTGATTATCATATCTGCTTTGTAATTTTTTTGTTGCTTGATTTTTAGACCATAACTCTAGTGAAACCAATCGCCAAATATTTAAAAATTCGTCTAACAGTACATATACTAAATGGCTTAAACTCTTTTCATAAATCCTCTTAATATAGAAAATATAAGGTGTGTTTTTCAAAACATATTTTATATAAACGATTGAATTATTATAATTTAAATATAAGTCTTTGGATACTAAATGACTTAAGTCATCTATTACTGTCAATGTATAATTTTCTTTCTCTTTATTTAAAAATAAATATCGTGGGAAATTGCTTAAAACTGTGTTAATTGTATCTTTTAGTTCTAATTCTTCTTTTTTCATATTTGCTCCTTAATCCGTTAATACTTGTGTTAAATAATCTACAATTTTTTGTCCTGCACAGCCGATATTAATAAATAATTCGTCTTTCAATTTAATACGCTCATCTTTTTTAGGGTCCAATTTATCAAACATAATCATTTTGAAATATTTTTCAATATCGGCTTGCTTATGACATAAATAATATTTTTCAAGAATTTTTCGACCTAATAAGGAATACCTATCCATAAAAGGCATAGAATCCTTAGTAGGCTTGATTAAATACATACATGGTTTGTCCGTAGGTAACCATTCACCAATGAAAGAACCACTATCTGTAATCATTAAGTCGCTCATACGAAATAAATCCATATAATCTCCAGAGGTAATAACAATTCCATTTTGCAAACTATCCCAAGTCTTTATATAATCGTTATATTCATTCTCTGTCATTATTCCGTATGTAGTAAGCTCCCATAATAAGGTTGGATGTGGTTTAAAAACAAAGTTTATTTGTGGGGTATTTTTTACTAAACTAATAAAAAATTTATAATATTCTCTGAATGTAGATAAGTCTGTATTATCATCTCTATTGTGTACAGTCCAATGTGGTGCATATATAACAATAGGCTTCCCATTATCGATTTTCTTTGGAATTTTACATTGTTCTATTGGCTTGCAAAATGAATCGAATTTCGGATATCCTGTTAAAACAGCATTTATTCCCATATGGCTTGAATATAATGTTAGTTCGTTATAATCCTCAACAGTTTCAACAAAATGCTTCCAACAAGATGATATTCTTCTATTATTATAATGATAAGCATAATAATTTATAGTATTTAAGGCATAGTTTACATAACAAACTAAATAATCAATATTTAATTTTAAACTGGTAAAACCAGAGTGAGTTGCATCTAAATATGCAGCACTTGTAAATACAATATCTGGTTTATATTTTTCAATAGGTATTACATTATATTGTTCATCATATGCAAAATAAACATTATAATTTTTCTTTTTAAATTCTAAATATGTTTGATATGTATCATTCCATTCTTTTTTTAAATTTGGATTTCCATATTTTTGCTCGTGGGCAATTAATATAAAAGGTTCAAACAAATCATTTTCAAGTAAATTTTTATATACAGATAAATTTGACAACTTTGAGATGTTATCTATCAATATACAAACTCTTACCTTTTTACCTTCTTTAATTTTCTTTTTTAATTCAATTTCTTTTATTTTATTTAAAGATTGAATCACCGAAATCCCAATAATATTATTTGTGTATGATATGTCTAACCGTTCATGACATCCTAAACTTCTATGTTTATCATAAGAAAAATCGTTTGATTTTTTACTGTGAGACTTATATTGCATTTTTTTTGCATATAAGTAGGATTTTGTTTTCCCAAATGTACAATTACATAACAGTCTAAAAAATTGATATTTATAATTTCTGTTATTATTAAACACTATTCCCCCTTATTCCTTTTTCTATATTGCTAATTATTTCATTTTGTATTGCTACATCATCAAAATCATAAATTATTTCTTGAACTTCGTCTGTTTTAAAAGTTTTATTTAATGAATGAATATTAAACATATTTTCTAATTCGTTATCAGATGTAAATGTGTGGTAATTATGCAGTTTGTGGAAATCAATTGCATCAGCCCAAATAACCTCCAAATTCGGAGGATACAATACGCTTATATTTGTAATTCCCATTCCACAAAACAAATCATTTATTCCTGAACGAAACGATATTACATACTTAATTTTTTGAGCAAAAGCAACAAAATCCATAATTGGCAAAAAGGTCGTTGTAAAATTTTTAAATTCTTTTAGTTTTGTATTAAAAACAACTTGATAACCCCGTTTTTCTAATTCGCTTGCTATGTTTATCCAAAATTCTGCATGAATTATTCTATAATCAAACATTGTTGCATCTGGAATTATTAATATTGTTTTTTCAGGATAAAGTCGCAATCGGAAAAATTCCTTTTGAGCTGCATCCAAATTTTTCATACCAACAATTGGTAATTCTCTTTTAGCATCTAATGGTAAATATAATAAATTATTGTAATTATCGGAGAAAGTGTATGTTTCCTTAGTCCCACGATATGGAAAAAATAATTTATTTAATTGTCCGATAGTTATATGTTTTTGGAGAGTTTGATATTCTTGTAAAATTCTATAATTTTTATCATAGGATATAGCATCAATAGAAGGAAAAGCCTTCAAAAAAGGTACTAAAGATTTCTTTTCCGTAAAAAATACAAATTTCCCACCATATAAATTTTTAAATTCTTTTATTAAACTTGCAACGAAAAATATATCACCTATACCATTTCGCGTAAAAATACAATAATAGTCTTTATAATTCTCTTGTATAATATTAGCAATTCGATTTAACTGATGATTTTTATAAATATTTTTATATTTACCACGTATATATTGCCTTTTAGAGCGATTAAACACATATAAAATTGAAAATATAAGTATTAAAAATTTATTAAATATTCTATTTGTTTGTAGCGATTTAAACATTAATAACCTCAGTGTCTTGTATTGTTGTTCGTAAATCATTCATAATTGTGGAATAAGGTAAACCTTTCTTAAATAAAGTTGCTGTCCCTAGAACAAAACCATTTATTCCCTTTTTATGCCATAATTCAATTCGTTGTTTAGTAACCGCTCCATCGAGATAAATATCAAAACAATATTCATTTTTTAAATTAATTAGTTTATCGATTTTTTTATCAACATAGGTTTGATATTTTCTACCGGCATGTCCGGGATTAACACCTAAAACTAGTACCCTATCAACGGTATTTAATAATTCATCTATAAAATTTAATGAAGTTCCAGGATTTATTGCAATTCCTGCAATAGCACCATGTTGGTGTATTTTTTCAATAGTAGTTGCAGGATCGGGATCAACTTCGGGATGAATATAAATTATATCTATTCCTAAATTAAAAAGTACATCAAGATAATTATAAGGTTTTTGAACCATAAGATGTGCTTCCACTTGTTTTTGGGTAGTTTGCTTGATAAATGCCATATCTTGATAACCCATTCCAACATTATCAACGAAACTTCCATCCATAATGTCTATATGAAAAATATCAATTCCAGCATCCTCAAGATTTTTAACTTCATCTCTTAAACATGCAAAATTCGCACACATCATAGAAGCAGAAAATTCTACATTCATTAGACACCTCCTATTAAGGCTCTTGCGATTACAAAATCTGATTTATGTAATTTTATGGTTTCATTAGGCTCTAATACAATAGTTACACCTTTTTGAATTTTAAAACCATCAATTTCAGAATTCCCATTGATTACAGTCAAACATTCTAATGTGTTTGAGTTATTTGTATATTTATCTTTATTTTTAAACATTTGTGTCGAATATAATCTCTCAACTTTTTCACCTATATAAGGTACTGCCTTTGATTTTAGAGAAACATCAATGGAATTAAGTGCATTTTCTGTTTGCAAAGGTCGTTTTTTGCCATCTTTATCAATTCTGTCAAAATCATAAACCCTATAAGTTGCGTTGCAGTTTTCTTCTATTTCATATACCAAGCTGCCCGCAGCCATTGCGTGCATCGTTCCCGCTTCTATATAAACATAATCGCCTGACTTAACTTCTAAATAATCAATCACATCATCATATTTATTTTGTGAAACTTTTTCTCTTAATTCTTCAGATGTTTTTGCCTTACAACCGTCAAAAATTTTACCGGATTTAGGAGCTTCAAGAAAATACCAACTCTCATTTTTACCAAAATCAGCATTCTCAAGTTTTTTAGCCATTTCATCATTTGGGTGAACCTGTAAGCTTAAATCATCAGTAGCATCAACAAGTGCAAGCAAAAATGGAAATTCTTTATAGTTAGAAAGTCCGAAAAGTTCTTTATTTTCATCAAAATATTTTCTGAACTTTTGCCCCGCATATTTGCCGTTTGCTATTTCACTTTCCAATTCTCCATTTGAAATTAGAGAATATAAATGTCCGATTTTCTTATTATTAGTTCCTGAATACGGTGTTAATTTTTCACCACCCCATATTGTTTCATGAACTATTGTTTTTATAATTAGCATAATCTTCCCCTATAAATTTTCATCAACTATTATTTTAATATTTTCTAATCCTTGATTTCGTTTTGGATTAATAGCATATGCACACCTCAAACCGGATGGTTTATCATCATTTATTAATATTCTTTCACCCATTGGCATTTCAAATAAAATTTGGTTATAACGAATATCATTTTCAATTAAGAATCTTTCAGTTTTTTTTCTAGCTTCTCTTTCTCTCGCAGTAAGTATGATTACATAGTCTTCTTTTGGTATTGAATTTAAAAATTCTTTCGCACCGGGAAGAAATTTATCTTCCCCTGTTTTGTATCCGTTATGCTCAACAAGAGTTCCGTCAAAATCCAATATCCAAGTATGACCTAATGGTGATATTTTAATTTGTTGTGCTTCTGAAATCATAATTTATACTCCTTAAATAAATTCGCTCACTAAATATACTCCATTGTAGAAAGCAAGACACATCGAGTCATAATCTTCCCAACAATGACTTGCTAAAGATAACCAAATTATTGCGTGAATAAAATTAATATCCCGAACCCTACAATTTTCCATATTTTTTAAAACTTTTTCCGTTAAATCTTCCCAACCGTTTGACTTGATTTTAAATCTCACATCATGGTCTGAAATATTTAATTTAAAGTCTTTAACATTAAATCTGTCAAAATTACCATTCATTGAATAATACAATTTTGCCCAGTCATAGCGAATATCGCCAACAACTTCCTGTTTGCCAAAATAGCCTCTTGCATCTATAAAGTAAATATTGTTATTTTTATCTACCATTGTATTGGTTAGCGTGCAGTCTCCATGAATAGGACAAAATATAGTATCAAGAAGCTTTTCTTCAACGCTTTCTTTAAATTGTTTTTGAAATATTATTGGATTTTTACATAATTTATCATTTATTGTTATGAATTCCTTGTCTGCAAAAGGTATTGCACTTTTAATACTATCCAACCGTTCAATAGTTTTGGTGTAATATTCTTTGATTAAATCCTCTTTGTCAGCGGGTTTGGTTTCGTAAGAGTGCATTTCGTTAACGGCATTTATTAAATTGTCGGTAATTTCTGCTTTTTGACTATCGGTCAAATCCGCCTGAAAAATATTTGTACCGCCAATTTTTTCCATAGTTAAAGGTTCATAAGAATAAATTTTTGGAATTGATGTAAAGCCATATTCTGCCATCCTTTTATACCAAATAACTTCTCTATCAATAAGTTTTTTACCTTCATCTGTCAAACCTACTTTTATAACTTTATCTTCTTTAAATTGCATTTTGTTATATGGTCTGCAACGGTTTTGGGTATCTTTTAATTTTTTTATTGCATCCAATGTTCCGACTTCCGGGCAAGCAGGCATTTTCATTGGTTTTAAAGGGATTTTACTGTCTTTAAGCCATGTAGTAAAAGAACCGGATTGAGGTATATTAGAAAAAGCAGATTTATTCTCAAAAATAAAGCAACCTGCTACACCAAATTTATCTGATGGAATTTTGTCCAATACTTCATCAATAAAACTCCAAGAACAAGTTTGTCCTTCTAAAATTCCAATATAGTTGCCCTGTGGTAAATCTTCGGGGTTAAACTCGTCAGACAAAATCAAATCAGACCATATTAGCATAAATTTTTCATTATTGCCAATATATTCTAATGCTTGTTTTAACCCACAAATATTGCCTGATCCTATTGCTCTTATAATTTTGTAATTTATATTTTTAGCAAATGTTTCAAGGTACTTTTCTAATACATCATATTTATAGTCACCAATTATAATGAATTCTGCTTCTTTATACTTATTAAATAAATGCCAAATCATAGGTCTGTTATGTATCGGGACTAAACATTTTGGTCTGTTATATGTCAAATATTCTAATCTTGTGCCTTTCCCACCTGCTTGAATTATAATTTTCATATTTTTTGCACCTCTCTTATTTTATGTTCGTATTCAAGTAAGACATTATTTACAAGCTCCTCAACATTAGGGAAATTATTTGCATTAATTTCTGATATCAAACTATTCTCAACAAATGGAAGTTTATTTATTGAATATGCTGCCATAGTTTTTTCGATTGGGAACAGTAAATTATCTAACTTTTGAAATTCTGTATTTATAGTTATATTAGGGATTTTTATAGGAGTTAGAACTTCACTAAATCCACTACGCAATGAAATAACCGCTTTTGCTTTTTGGGATAATAAAAATATCTCTCTGTAATTTAAAAATGTTGTTTTACATTTATCTATATAATTTGTAATATCAATCACATTCAAAAAAACATCAATATTGTTTTCTTGGATTTTTTTTATAAGTATTTCCCAAAATTTTCTTGGTAGGAGTTTACATGTTTGTGCTTCGGGTGCTATAATTATAAAATTCTCAAGATTTAAATTTAGAAAGCCAATTTTTTGAAATAATGATTCTTCCACTTCTTTTGTAATAATCGGATTTGGCTTTGAATATTCTTTATCACTTAAACCTAAAACTTGTGCCATATTATTAAGATAATGTGTTTCATTAATTCCTAATTTGCAGATATCATTCGTGAATTCATAAAAATAATTTGAAGGGAAAATTAAATAGAAATTATGTTTTAAGATTTTCCAACTATGTTTTTTAGTTTTTAAAAAAGGTTTATCTATTAATATACAATGTGCTTCCGGATAAAATAATTTTAAAATATCTTCGTGATATTTTCTGCAAGCCATAAATAAAGGGTTTTTAGAATGATTCTTTTTCAACAAAGGTTTAAGACAATATGCACAAAATAAGAATATCTCACCACTATTTGCACTTAAAATATAAACATCATCAAATTTTATGTTTATGTTTTTTAGATATTTTTTATAGAATACATTTGCAAGCTCTACATGTTTTATAAGAAGTCCAAAAATTCGATATGTCACATCAGAATTTTCTATAGTTCTAACACAAAACGGGATTTTTAGAAATTCAAAATACTTCTTTTCACTCATAATTGAACGAATATTTTTTGTCCGAACGACTCCCCCTAAAAACTTTTGTGTTTTATATGATTCGTTAGAATCTTTTTCGTAGAGTGTTAGACCTAAAAATTTCAAACTTCTTTTATTACCTTCCTTGTTGTAAGCTAATATTTTGGAATAAATATTTGTTGGTGTATTCTTATCTCTTTTCATTAATCAAAGAACCACCTTTTTTGATATATCTCTAACTACTTCTGAAAAATATTTTTCATCTTGAATTGAAGTTACATTTCTTCCACCCTTAACTTCATTAACATATTTATCTTTAATTAAAATTTTATTTTTTGTCCTGCGTAAGTACCACTCATACTCAATGTCAATATGTCCCAAATCTAATGCTCGATATCCTAATTTTGACAAATCATAAGATAATACAGTTGCTGTTGGCCCTAATGCTAGTATAAATAATTTATTCTTTGGTTGTTTTGTACATTCTGATAATATTTCGTCGTAGTCATTAAAAGCATCTTTCGCAGGGCAAAGTATTCTTTTTATACTTTTGACATCCATAAATAAATCATTTTTATAACCTAAGCGAGTCCCTATGCCCTCAACAAATACAACATCCTTATCTTGCCATATAGTTTTTAATTTATCAAAGTATTCTTTGTGATTTAACGAATATAAATATTCCATGTACAACCTTGAAATATTTGTATCATAGTATGTTTTAGATTCGTCAAGAATATTGTATATATTTTGTCTGTAATTTACGACATACTTTCTCCAAAATTTTTGATGGTCTTTTTTATGACTTGATAAACTCGCAAAAATATCCGGAATACATACTAATATATTATCATCACTACTTTTTAATATTTCTATCAGGCGTTTCTGAAGATTAAGACTAAAATGTTGATAAGGTATATTTTCCCCAAAAATTAAATTAAATTCTCCATCGCCATATCTTGTAATAGATTTATTTGTTGAAACAAGTGTGTCCATGGTCTCAACAATATTTTTTACTTTTGGTATATTGCTATTTCTACCATTTTCATATTGCTCATTTAATTTTATAAGTTTTCTATCAGAATAATGGTTTTTATTTAAAGTGAATTTTATGCCTAGAAAACGAAGAACTACTCTTTTCCCCGTTGACTGATATTTCAGTAACGGAAGGAAACTAAATAAAAAGACAGTATTTACATTGTTATATTCTTTTATTTTATATAAAGGGATGCCACAGATAAATTTTACTTTTTTAGAAATATTTCGTTCTTTGTCATTTAATTTCAGATTATTTTCATCAAAAAATTCTATTGCATATTTTTTAGCGTTGTATACATCTTCTTGTTTTTTTGCGGAAGGGCATCTTTGGACAATACTGTTTGGATTATTAAAATATACATAATGAGTATTTGGAACAGTAACAATTTGATTTGCTTTTTTTATAACTTCAGGTAGCCATAAAACATCCTCAAAACAAACTCCTTCTTTGAATTTAAATTGTTTTACAAGTTCCGTTTTGTACAATTTATTCCATACATACGAGCAATCGGGGATTTTGCATGTATCTATTTTTTCTTGTAAATCACTATATGTTTTCAGTTCATTATATTTTAATCTATATTTTTCTTTGTTCTTTTTTATACGAATAATAGATGTTACTGCTACATCTGAATTGGTTGAAGAAATTGCGTTGTATAAATTTTCTAAGAAATTTCTATCAACATAATCATCTGAATCAATAAAACTTATATATGTACCCTGTGCTATTTCAATTCCACGATTTCTTGCAACACTCACTCCTGCATTTTTTTGAGTTATAACTTTAATTCGCTTGTCTTTCTTTGAAAATTCGTTTAAAATTTCATTTGATTCATCAGTCGAACCATCATCAATACAAATAACTTCAAAGTCTGTAAATATTTGATTTATTATAGAATTTAAGCACCTTTGTAGATATTTTTCTACATTATAAACAGGTATAATTACTGAAATACTTGCCATTTTTTATCCTCTATTAATCCGAATATTAAAAAATCTCTTTACTTTTTATGCAAAATGTAAAGAGATTTAAATGTCTTGTAAACATAGGGGTTTTGGGCATACGAAATATAAAAAAGATACAAGAACATAACAATTTTTAACAAAGTATAAATTAGAAATTGTTTGTGTTATTGTATATTTGAGCTTGTAAAAAACTCGCTCTTTACAAAATGCATAAAATATAAAGAGATTTAAAATTTTTTTCGCGAAATATTAGGGAGTTTTATATATTACGATAAATTAATTCTGTGCATGAAAATTTATTTTTTATTTTTTTTGTGTTAAGATATGCAGTGTAATAAGTCTCATTACAGATTGCATAAACTGTAATGTCATTAAAATGTTATGTTCTGTATTGTAAATAAAGAATTTCAGCCTATAAAATAAAGTTCGCATAACTTGCTTCAATTTGGTCTTGTTCTATGCCTATATATCTTAAAGTGATTAGGGGACTTGAATGATTAAACATTTTTTGCAACATAGCAACATCTCTAAATTGTTGATAATGATGATAACCAAATGTCTTACGCATTGTGTGAGTCCCAACCTTTTCTTGCAAACCTGCTTCTTTACAAGCATCCCTAATTATGTAATATGCTGCAACTCTTTCTAATCGATTATTAAAAATCGTTTTGAATAAAGGTTCATCCGAACGCCTGCCTTTTGTCAATTCTTCCAATAGTGGTTTTAGTTTTGCATTGATTGGGAATTTTTTAAATTTGCCTGTTTTCTTTTCAATAATCTGAATGTGAGTTTTGCCTCTCACATCCCCGACATTTAGAGCAACCATGTCCGAAATTCTTAAACCACAATTAGTGCCTAATGTAAAAAGCACCAAGTTCCTAAAATTCTTTTTCTTAAAGACATTTTCTACTTTTGCTACATCGTCTTTATTTCTAATGGGTTCTACAGTAGTCATATTATTCTCCTTTCTTTTACCTAACTACTGGGGACACTCCCCTATATATTGTCGGTTAAATACTTTTCAGATTCAGAAAGAATTTCTTTATAATCATTATCGGTAAGGACTAAGTATGGGCGAACAGGGATTGAAACTTTTTTATTTCTACCGGCTTGACCGCCAAGCTGATGAATTGCGGCATAATCAAGGTTAGAGCCTATCACAACAGAATCATTGTCATATTGTGTACTTATAGATGATGCAAGTTGTCCTGTAACTTGTAATATTTGTCCCGGCCATTTCCCTTGTTCTTCTCGTTTTTTCTTTGTAACATCTGCCAAATCAGTCCACTTATTTGGTCTGCCCTCATCCTTAAAATTATCTTCAGTTGCAGAAGCAAGAATCCCTGCGATATTCTTCATTAAAGGTCGCAGGTTCTCACTTCGTTTTGCGAGGTCAAGAAGTTTTTCTTCGACCTCTTTATTCTCAAATTTGATTTCAATCGGCTTGTCGCTCATAAACTTCCTGTCTTGGATGCTCGCGTTAAACGGGTTCGCTACCGCTTTCACCCTCTGCTCGCATCCGTTTAATCGGATAATTTGCTATAAGCAGTTCTTTGAACATTTTATTTCGGTTAACAACTCCTTCTCTGTTGTTAATTCCGTTTAATCTTTCGACTTCAATTATTTCAAAGTCTTTGTATAATTCTCGGATTTTAGGGGAATCGTCATAAGATAGTAAAAATCTGCCTTTTATATTACCCAAGACCTCTCTTAAACGTTCGTGGTCAAAGTCTTTGGTAGATGTTACTTCATAGCCGCAGCCTTTTGAATATGGTGGGTCGCAATAGAAAAATGCGTTTTCGTAATCGTATTGGTTGATTAATTTTTCAAAGTCCCTATTCTCAATCATTACGGAGTCGAGTCTTTCATGAATAGCCTCGATTTTTAAAGGAACATTGTGCAAAGATTTGCATGCTCCTCCTGTACTTTTCTTGACTGTTCCGAATGTATCACCTCTACCGCCAAATGAGCGTGTAATTAAATAGTAAAATTGCACTGCTTTTTGAATATCTGTAATAGGTGTGCCATTGAGAAATTGGAGGAATATTTCACGAGAACCAAGTAAATTACTCCATTCTTCAATAAATGCTTTCGGGTGGTATTTTACAATTCTGAACAGATTAACTAATCTGCCGTCTAAGTCGTTATAAACTTCTAATTCTGCCCACTTATCTTTGTAAAATAAAACCCAACCACCACCTCCAAAAGGTTCTATATAAGAGCCGATATCTTTTGGAATCAGTTTTTCGATTGTTTTTCTGAGTAATCTTTTTCCACCAACCCAATTAATCAAACATTTTTTATCAATAGTCATTTTCAAACTCCTTTTAATTAGTGTTCAAGTCGTGTTCAAATAGTGTTTAATTTTCTGCTAACCCACTTGCAATCTTGGATTATTCGGGTACGCATAGCCTTTCATTCCGTTTCAAAATTTCTATCGAAATTTTTGCACTCCATCAGGCTATTTGCTCTTACGGGCTCGTTCGCTATCGCTCAACTCCGCCCTACCGAAAATCCGCAGGATTATGATTCCAACCAACATCGGGGGCGACCTTTTTACCTGTTAAAGGGTCAGTGTAAACAGTCACAGGCTTATATTCACCCGATTTTTTAGATACAAGTCTATATTCTTGGGATAAATTACCGTCTGAAGAATCAAGTATCAATTTTTTATTTTTTAATCCGTAATCAGATAATGTTGTTACTCTACATCTGCAATTCCAACCATTCGGAGGGTAAAATGCTTTCCAAAACGGATCGTCATATCTCAATACAAGTCCATTGAGCATTGCGTGTTCGGGGCGAGTTGAAGAATCCATAATTGCTACATATTGCCAATATGGTCTATTGTCTGTGTTATCAAGCTGAGTTTTATATCTTCCCGATTGGTAAGCCGTTTGCATATTAACTCTGTAGATAGTTTTCAAACGGTACATTGAGCCAAGCTGAACTTTTTCCGCTACTCCGTTTGTATCTACAACAAACTGCTCACCCCACCAACCTTTTTTCTGAAGTGTTGGTTTTAATTCTTTAGCAAACTCTCGGAAAGTTTTACCCTCCGAGAGTGCTTTATCAAGAGAGGAGCGAATATCTTTGAGTATGTCCTCACGCATTACTTTCGCAATCGTAAAAGATTTTTTATGTGAATCCTGCCAAACTTCGTACCAATCCCAAGAAAACTTATTGTTTTTATTCTTGAAATATTTTATCGCAAGTGCCGGTGGCAGTTTAAATAAACTTTTTAATTGAATCATTAGTATTTTACTCCGAGAAAATCTAATACCCTGCCGCAACCCAATTGATTTACACAGTAGTTGTGGAGTTTAGGGTGTGTTTCTTTCATTTTTTCAAAACGATTCGGGGATTTTTCTAAATGGCATCCAAACATACAAAACATGCAGCCTGTTCGCCTTTCACCTGTTGTGTAATATTTGCCTTTTTTATCTTGCAAAATCTCACCATAAACACTACAGTAAGGAATGTTAAACTCTTTTATATATTGCAAAATGTCTTGTTCTGTCCAAAATCCAAGTGGTGTGGATTTTGGATTTTTGGAATTGAAAGAGTTGCATCCGTTTCGCAAATAATGTTGTCTGCGTAATCTGCTTTCTACTGCCATTGTCGCAATATATGGTTTTAATTTTGTTTCTTTTTCAAATTTATGAGTAGGGCGTTTTTTCATTACTGCACAACATTGTGCCGAGATTTTAATATCACTATCTCTAAGCGGTATCCATTTAGATAAATCAAAACGTGAACCGTATTTTTGCAGATATTCACTATTCGGATCGAATTTTTTTGAGGCAAATCCATTCGGATTTTTTCTGTAATATTCAATATAAAGTGCAACTTCTTTACTTATTACAGGATAACCGTATTGTTCCAAGACTTGTTTGAAAGTAATTTTTGGTCGAATAATCTCTACATTATTTATTGATTTAACAAAAGTTTTAACTTCGGGATACTCTAACCCCGTATCTACAAACATTGCTTTAACTTCGGGATAAATACTTCTAACAAGATGCAACAAAACTGTCGAATCTTTTCCTCCCGAAAACGAAACATAAACATTTCCGTCAAAATGTTCATAAAACTCTTGTATTCTGCGTTTGGATAATTCTATTTTTAAATTTAAGGGTAAATTTTGTCTTTGTTTTAAGAAGTTGCGTTTCATCGCTGCTTCTTCGAGGGTAAGTGATTTCATTTATTATCCTTATTTTTTATTGCCTCAGCGAGTTTTTTAGCAACTGCTTCCACAACATTTACAGTCACTGCGTTGCCTGCCATTTTATATAATCGCCCATCAGCCATTCCAATTTCTTTTGCAACTTTTACCATATCATCGGGGAATCCTTGCAAACGAAAACACTCTAACGGTGTCAATCTTCTAATTTTGTGACCGTCAATAGTCCCCATATTGCAAGAAGTATCAAGAGTCTGGGAACAACCTTTCCCTACTCTTCCTCTACGCGTTTTTGATTCGGGGTATGCAAGACTTATTCCATCACCAATCCCAGCTTCGTCATAACCTTTTTTCGTGCCATTACGAACTTTAATTTTATTGTCGTTATTTATAAAAGCTGCTTGATTTCCATGTGATGCCGTTATACAAGGGGCGATTCCATCAGTTGTATAAATCCTTTTCCCTTGAGGATTACCACAAGTTTCTTCTACTTGTTTTAATAGCGGCCCTTGAACCCAACGACTCGCAGTCAAACAAGGCGAAATGCCTGATTGATTATATATTTTATTAGCTTGACCGACTCCCTCATACGAGATTTTTATTCTGTTTTCGCAATTATCTTGTTGATTTGTTCCTGAGATAGGAAATATTTTTCCGATACATTCGTCTCCATAACATCCAACAATGTACACTCTTTCCCTGTTTTGAGGTACTCCGAAGTATTTAGAATTAAGTAGCTGCCATTGCACTTTATACCCAATGTCGGTGAGAATTTTAAGTATTGTTTGGAAAGTTTTTCCTCCGTCGTGATTAAGTAAGCCCTTAACG
>FLNU01001272.1_pt1 | contig 17315 bp, 14 predicted proteins | sample 1140361 | NCBI WGS metagenome assembly FLNU01 (sample SAMEA3878206, study PRJEB12797) | bioreactor metagenome | biome: Moose rumen | place: Sweden | collected 2011-10 | reverse complement strand
CGCGTTTCAGCGTACCGATTTTCTTTTTTATTTCGGCATTCGGACTTTTCTACAAAATCGACTTAAACGCGCCCTTCAGCTACGGAAAATTTTTGCGGCGAAGATTTAAAGCAGTACTTTTGCCGTATTTATTTTGGTCGGCATTTTACATAATCCACGACAATTTTTTTTACGGCTCGGGTATACCGTCACCTTCTTACGCGGCAGAAATTTTATTCTTCGGACTGGCGAAATACCAACTTTATTTTCTCGTGATATTAATCTGGTTTTACCTTTTAATGCCGTTATGGATAAAAATTTTGCGGAATATCACGCAGGAAAAATTTTTGGCAATATTCATCGCGCAGATTACCTTCAACTATTTTTCAAGCTACAATACGGAACTTGCAAGCTACACGGCGGCACTTCCTGAAGATTCGTTGCTAAAATTATTTTTAATGTGGCGTATGAATAATTGGGTTTTGCACTACGTCTTCATATTTTTATTAGGCGGACTTTTGGGTGTACACTCACAAGAATTTTTCCGTTGGATAGCTGCGCGGAAAGGATTTATCTGTTTGACATTTTTCACAACGCTGACAATTCATTTAGTATATTTTTATAGATTAATCAACGTCAAAAATTATGATATACTTTCGGCAGTCAACACGGCTCACCAACTTTCGCCGACAGGATTTTTATACACAATCGCGGCATCAATATTTTTATTTATGCTTTTTCATTGCTACAAATTCGCAAAACCTATTCAAGCATTTATCGGCTACTTGGGGGCAAATTCATATTTAGTCTATTTAGTTCACCCGCTTATGATAACTTACCTCAGCAAATGGCTAGCCGAATCCGGACGCTTAATGACTGCGCCAAACACGATAATATTTTTCTGCATAACTGTTTTAATGTCACTGATAGCAAGCACGATAATGAAATTGTTAATGCGTATCGTGCAGGAAAGATAATCTAAGACAAGAATTTTTCTTAAGAGGTGAAACTATGAGCAAAGATATGCTAAATATTATGGACGACGATATATTTTTCATTCAACTGCATGATTGCTTTACGGCGGGATATACTCTTCCGCAATTCTGTATAGACAACAATATTAAACAACCGTTGTTCATTGCCATTGATGAACGCCGATCTTATTTTATGTGGGAAATTTATACGCAATTCAAATACGACAGGCGCATCAATCCAAAGTTCACTCTTTTTAACGGCAAAACAGGCTCTATTAATTTTTCGGCAGGGTCTCTTTTACCTCCGACAATACTTGAAAATATCGCTGACATAAATCTCGTTGAACATGATAAAATTTTTGTCTTAGGCGTCACAAGAATCAATGATATTTCAAATGCCATTTACATTGACCGGCTGACGGATTATTTTATCAGTAAAACTTATGTTGAAGTTTCTCTGCTACATTTTCTGCAACGTCATCCGCGCGTAAAGTTAATCGTTACCAACTTTCCCAAGCAACCCAAAATTGACGACGAAAATTTTTTAAAAAAATTTTATAATATAATTGAATTGAGATATAAACTTGACCATGATAAAAGCGGTAATGTTCCAACTCATTTCGATAAACTTGGCTACAACAATGAAGATGTCGCCGCATTAATAAAAACTGTTCCGATATTTAATACAAATCTTGGCGGCGCGGCTTATATGCAAGAAGATTCAAATCCGATTGTGAACATAAAAAATAATCAGCGTATGACGGCTTATCAACCTGAGAATTTCATCAACAAAATTTATTTTGTCGGCTCTTGTCATCAATACGGAATTAATGCTCCTTTCGACAAAACTATTCCCAGCTACCTGCAAAAGATGTTGAACGAACATAATTTGCCTTACCGCGTGGAGAATATGTCTCAGCGATATTTTTATCGTTATCAAGAAATTTTCTACAATTTATGTAAGTTGGCACCGAAACCTAATGACATTATCTTTGTCTATGTTAACGATATTGAACCTTGTAAACTGCCCTTTTTCGATGTAAGTAATGCCTTTGCCGATTATGACTACAAAAAAATTTGGGTTATTAAAGAACACGTCAACGAAATTGGCTATAAAATTTTGGCGGAAAAATATTTTGAATTTCTTACTAAGAATAGTTTTTTTAAAAATGTGAAATTTGAATATCCTACCCCCCCCCCTGCCGCCTCATCGTTACGGTATCCCGCGCGAAAATTCTTCTCCGGCGATTAAACTTTTCGACTTGGAAGAATTGGAAATTCACAAACAAAAACTTCGTGAGAAACGTCTCAAAGTCGGCTGCATAGTGATGAATGCCAATCCATTTACGCTCGGACACGAACACCTTGTAAAGTATGCGTCAAAAAAAGTTCATAAACTTTTTATTATGGTAGTGTCGGAGGACAGAAGCGAATTTCCTTTTGCGGACAGATTTGAAATGGTAAAGCGCGGAGTTGAGAAATTTCCCAACGTCGAAATTTTACCCACAAGTAAATTTATAAGTTCGGTAAAAACTTTTTCCGGTTACTTCAACAAAGAAAATTTACAGGAAGTTTACGTAGATTCTACCGAAAATGATGAAATTTTTGCCAGTGAAATTGCTCCGTCATTGGGCGTGAATATTCGTTTTGATGGCGATGAACCGCGAGACAATGTAACGCGTCAACAAAATGAAAACTTAGATAATATTTTGCCAAGATATGGTATTGAACATTGTATAATTCCGCGCAAAGAAATTAACGGCGAAGTTATCAGTGCAAAATCTGTTCGTGCCGCCTTGAGAGAAAATAATTTAGATAAACTGAAAAAACTTGTACCTGTTACAACTTATAATTACATCTTGAAAAAATATTTTAAAGATTAATTTTAAAATTGTATCGCGATTTGGTGTCGCGATTTTTTATTTGCAGGAAAAATAATCTGAGGGAAGAATTTTTACGGAAATATTTTTGAGAGGTCTTTAAATTGATTAAGATAAAAAATTTGGGATTGCAACTCGGACAAAAGGAAATTTTTTCTGCATTAAATTTGGAAGTCAAACGCGGTGAAAAAATTGGTATAGTCGGAAGTGAAGGTTCTGGAAAATCTTCCTTGCTCGATATAATTGCCGGAAGATTACCTTCAACTTCAGGCGAAGTTCGCGTAACCGGCGAAGTTTTGACTGTAACCGGTAGCGTTTACTCGGATTATTCGGAATTGCATATGGCTGAAATGTCCACGATTGACAAACTTAAACGTGCACTGCGTGGCTTGAATGAGTCAGAAATTATTTTACAACTTGATGAGCCGACTAAAAATCTTGACTCAAGCGGCGTAGATTGGCTGATAAATTTTTTAAAGACGCGCGAAAATTTAACCGCCGTCATAGTCAGCAACGACAGATATTTTTTAAAACATTCTTGTCAAAAAATTATTCAGTTGGGCGAAAAAATTTTTACGCCGATAAATTTTGAACTTGATGAAAATTTCCCTAAGACTGAGCCGACAGATTTAACCGCGCCGATTGTTTTGGAAGTTGCCGATTTAGTAAAAATTCGTGACGGCGAAGCGATTTTCCAAAATTTAAACTTCACGATAAGACGCGGTCAAAAAGTTGCATTAGTCGGGCGAAACTCTTTAGGTAAATCGAAATTCTTAAAAATTTTAAATTTATTTTTTCGCAATGAACATACGGCAGAATCTTTCAAAGGTACAATAAAATTTGGCGAAGGCGTGAAGGTTGCGTATATGCCGCAAGTTTATTCAAGCACAGCTGCGCGGACGGAACTTGAAACTTTGCAAAAAAGCGGCGCAAATTTATTACTTTTTGATAATCCTACGACTTGCCTTGACTTGCCGCAGATTGAGGAGCTTGAAAGCGCAATGAAAAATTTTGCCGGTACGATAATTTTTTCTGCAAAAGATCGCGCACTTGTCGAGGCGGTTGCAAACAGAGTTATCGACATTACGCCGAATGGCACGGTTGACAGAATTGCGACTTACGAAGAATTTTTAGCTAACGAAACGGTTCAGCAACAGATTAAAGATAAATATAATTTGTAGGAGGAACTTTTTATGAGCGTGAAAATTATTTTGTCGGACATTGACGGCACATTTTTAACCGACGACAAAAAAGTTACCGATTTAACCGCGCAGGCTGCAAAGTCAATCGTCGATAAAGGCTTGCACTTAGTTTTGGTTTCTGCGCGTATGCCTGAAGCAATTTACCCTATAACCGACGGAATAGGACTGCCGCGCCTTCCCGTCATAAGTTACAGCGGCGGGCTTGTGCTTACCGAAAATGAAGAAGTTCTGCACGATAAGAAAATGCCGCTCGACGACACTAAAAATATTTTGGCGGAAATTGATAAACGTTGGGTAGGTGTTTGCATAAATTATTACAGCGGCAGAAAGTGGTACGTCCGCACTATCGAATACAATGTTCAGCACGAAATGGACATTACTCAAGCTAAGGCAGAAGTTGCAGACTTTTACAAACTTATTGACGAAAATATTTTGCCCAATAAAATTATGATAATTTGCACACCGCCGACTTGTGAGGAAATGGAAACTGAACTCGGCAAAATGTTTCCGCGCTTAAATGTTGTCCGCAGTGCACCGTATCTTTTGGAGATTATGGATAAGAGTGTTTCAAAGGCAGTCGGCATTGAAATTTTACTCAAGCACTACAATATTTCTGTTGATGAAGCCATTGCATTTGGCGACAATTATAACGATCTTGAAATGCTTGAATATATTCCGCGCAGTGTTGCCATGAAAAATGCTCCCGACAAAGTTAAACAAATTGCCCGTGAAGTTACGGAATCCAACGCAGACAGCGGAATTTATACTTACCTTGTTAAAGCCGGATTAATTTAGCGAATCAAATTTTTTGACAATAATCCCGTGCCATTGTATAATATTTCTCAAATAATTTTGAAGGGCTGAAGTATTGTTGTAATTTTTGTAAAAATTTTAACGTCGTCTTTTAATCAAGGCGGCGTATTTAATTATTATCGGAAGGGGGAGAAATTTTATTGGAAATTAAAAATAAAATTATCGAAACGATAAAATTTGCAGTCGAATCTGCCATTGAGGGAGGGACTTTAAAAAGTTCAGGAGAGTTGCCGGAAATAAATTTGGAAGTGCCTCCGAAAAAAGAATTTGGAGATTTCTCCACAAATTTTGCTATGCAATCAGCAAAAGTTTTTCATACTTCGCCAAAAAAAATTGCTGAAATTATTCAAACAAGAATCGGAGCTTTTATAACTTTAGAAAAAATGACGGGCAAACCTTCATGGCTTGAAAAAGTTGAAATTGCAGGCGCGGGCTTTATGAATTTTTATCTTAAGCCTGACGTGATTTATACCGAGTTGCAAAATATTTATGACGATGAAAATTTTGGACAATTGCCGCCGAAAAATAATGCGACAATTCAAGTTGAATATGTCAGCGCAAATCCTACAGGGTTACTTCACGTCGGACACGGACGCGGAGCGGCGGCAGGTTCAGCTATCGTAAATATTTTGCGGGCGGCAGGTTACAATGTTGAAAGCGAATATTACATCAATGACGCGGGTAACCAAATGGAAAATCTTGCAAAGTCAGTAAATGCGCGTTACCTTGAACTTCTCGGACAACCTTCAGAATTTCCTGAGGACGGCTATCACGGCGCGGACATTATCGACACTGCAAAAAAAATTATTGAGCGTGACGGCGATAAATATTTAAGTTTGCCTGAAGATGAACGCTTAAAAATTTTGCAAGACCTTGCATATGCAGATAAACTTGCGGAGCTTAAGAAAGATTTATTTAACTTCCGCGTTGAGTTTGATACATGGTTCAGCGAAAGGACTTTGCACCCCGACAAAATTAATGACGCTATAAAAATTTTGCGTGATAAGGGCGAAATTTACGAAAAAGACGGCGCATTGTGGCTTAGTTCCGAAAAATACGGCGACGATAAAGACCGTGTAGTTGTTCGTGAAAATGGAGTTCCGACATACCTTGCCGCCGATATTGCTTACCACAAAGATAAATTTGAACGTGGATTCGGTACGCTGATAAATCTTTGGGGCGCAGATCATCACGGATATATTGCACGTGTTAAGGCGGCTATGACTGCATTGGGATTCGACGCCGATAAATTGAAAGTTTTGTTATTGCAAATGGTATCGCTTTATCGCGGCGGGGAACTTGTCAAAATGTCGAAACGCACGGGTGAAAGTATTACTCTGCGCGAATTAATGGAGGAAGTCGGCACGGACGCGGCAAGATATTTTTTCCTTATGCGCTCGATTGACAGTCAACTTGATTTTGATTTAGACTTGGCGAAAAAGCAAAGTTCCGAAAATCCCGTTTACTATATCCAATATGCGCACGCCAGAATTTGTAGCATTTTCAGGCAAGCTGAGGAAGTTGGATTAAAGCTTGAAGGTACGCCTAAACTTTCAATGATGACGACTGCCGCTGAAATTGACTTAATCAACAAAATTTTTGAATATCCCACTGAGATTGAAAAGGCGGCTGTAGAATTTGCCCCTCAACGCATTGCGCGTTATGCTTACGATTTAGCCGCACAGTTTCACAGCTTTTATCGTGACTGCAGAATTTTGGGCGTTGACGTTGAACTTGCTAAGGCTCGCTTGGCACTCATAAAAGTTGCCGCACATACGATTAAGCACGCATTAAATTTGTTGGGAGTGTCCGCGCCAAATTCAATGTAAAGGTGTGTCGATTATGAATAAAATTTTCATAGGAATATTTTTAGTCGCGATTGTAGTTTCTCAAGCAGTTGTAGGTTACGCTATGACAGATAGAGAAAAAGAAGCGCAAAGATATTTTGAAATGGCTAATTCCGAATATAAAGAGTCCATACACGACACAAAACGCGTTATTGCAAATTATAATCGCGCCATTGAATTAAATCCTAATCTGGCAGATGCCTACATTGGACTTAGCGTCATTTACATGGGCTGTGCCGGAGGACCCCGCGTAGATCATGATTCAGCAATGCTATGTTGTGAATATGCCTTGAAAGTAGATCCAAATTCTGCGCGTGCTTATCGTTGGAGAGCCTACTTAACCAACGCCTCAGACTACTTCAACATATACAAAGACAGAACTATAAATCAAGCACTTGCTGACATTAATCGCGCCATAGAACTTGACCCCAATTACCTTGATGCCTATGAAGTAAGAGCGGAAATTTACCATAAAATGGGAAACTATTCGCGAGCTATTGAAGATTACGTTTATATTTTGAAATATCCCGACCTTACAAATTCTTCTTATATGCAGTACTATGATTTTGACAGAGTATCCGATTGGCAATGGTTTTATAAGTGGGATCAAAGAATTGCGAACCTTTTATGGCATTTAAGTGATTCTCTTTATAAAAATGGAAATATTGACGAAGCAATAGAGGCTTGCGAACTTGCTTTGAAATTATCTCCGAATAACGGCTGGATAAAGCGTAGTCTGAACGGTTATAGAAATTAGTAGTAAGTCATTGGAACTTAATTAAATTTAATAAAGGAGGAATTAATTTGACAAAACTTTTAATTTTTGCGGTAATGATTTTAACTTTGATAATCGGAAATAATTCAGTTTCCGCGCAGGAGTCGCCGCAATGGGTTAAAAATCTTCCTGCCGCCAAAAACGCTACTCAACTTTTCGTAGTCGCGCAGGTCGGTGAAAAAACTACCGCGTGGATTTCTATGCACCAAAAAGATGCTAACGGAAATTGGCAACAAATTATGTCAACGCCCGGCTTTATAGGTAAAGAAGGACTTGGCAAAACTAAGGAAGGCGATTCCAAAACACCCGTTGGAACTTTTTATTTTAATAAGGCGTTTGGAATTGCAACTAATCCGGGTTGTCGTTTGCCTTATGTTCAAGTTGACGAAAATATTTACTGGAGCGGCGACGCAAAATACAAATATAACGAAATGGTAAATATTAAAGATTATCCCGCGCTGAATAAATCTGACAGCGAACATTTGATTGAATTTAATCCGCACTATATCTACGCGCTGAATATCAGCTATAACGAACAAGGCACGTTGGGCAAAGGCTCGGCAATTTTCCTGCACTGCTTAGGCGATAGAACACCCTACACCGGCGGCGGCGTTGAAATTCCTGCCGATAAAGTGCTTTTCGTTATTCAAAACGTGGAGCCAAATTGCGTGGTTGTAATTGATTCGCTTGAAAATCTCGGCGGCATTTTATAAGGGATAAACTTCGGAGGTTTTTAAATGACTAAACTTTTAATTTTTACAGTGATGATTTTAACTTTGATAATCGGAAATAATTCAGTTTCCGCGCAGAGTACAACGCCGCAATGGATACAAAATCTTCCTGCCGCGCAGAATGCCAATCAAATTTTTGTTGTGGCACAATACGGCGGGAGAAGTAAAGCGTTGGTTTCTATGCACAATCGCGACGCTAACGGCGAATGGCAACAGATTATGTCAACTAATGCTTATATAGGACAAAACGGACTCGGCAAGCAATGGGAAGGCGACCATAAAACGCCCGTCGGTGTTTTTCACTTCGACAGGGCATTTGGTATCGCGCCTGATCCCGGCTGTACTGCATTTCCCTACGTGAAGATTAACGAAAATCATTATTGGTCCGGTGAATGGGATTTTCACTATAATGAATTGGTTGATGTCAGTGAATACGGGCTTTATTCGATTGCCGGCGAACATTTGATTGACTATTATCCGCATTACGTTTATTGCTTGAATATGGGTTATAACGCCGAATGCACGCCCGGACGCGGTTCAGCGTTATTCCTGCATTGTTTCGGCTCTAATCCTTATACCGGCGGTTGTGTTGCAATTTCGGAAGAAAATATGAAATTCGTTTTGCAAAATGTCCAAGCTGATTGTGTATTGATAATTGATTCGCTTGAAAATTTAGGCGGCACTGTTGATTAATGGAGGAAAATAAATGAGTGATAAAGATTATGAAAAAATGTCCGAAGTCGATTTGGCATACAGAATTTTAACAGACTCCGGCAAAGATAATCCGATTTTCTACAGAGATTTGATTATGGAAATTATCGACAAGAAAAATAAATCTGTACAAAATGAAGCCGTTGCAATTTCGGAAGTCTACACTATGATTAATATGGACAGTCGCTTTCAACACTTGGGCGAAGGTAAATGGGGGCTTGTAGAGTGGAATCCGCCTGAAGCTAAACGCGGACGCGGTGCTAAAAAAGCAACTTCTTCAGCCAATATCGATGTGGATGGTGCTGAAAAATAATCTGCGCGGGGTGAATTATTTATGGCAAAATATATTTTCGTGACGGGCGGCGTTGTCTCTTCACTGGGTAAAGGAATTACTGCGGCGTCACTCGGCAGACTTCTTAAAAGTCGCGGCATCAAAGTTACAATCCAAAAATTTGACCCCTACATAAATATTGATCCGGGAACTATGAGCCCTTACCAACACGGTGAAGTTTTTGTGACTGAGGACGGCGCGGAGACCGACCTTGACTTGGGACACTACGAAAGGTTTATCGACATAAATTTAAGTCGCCATTCAAACACTACGACGGGCAAAGTTTATTGGAGTGTACTTTCAAAGGAACGTAAAGGCGATTATCTCGGCTCGACTGTGCAGGTTATTCCACACATTACCAACGAAATTAAATCACGCGTTTACGCAGTTGCCGAACTTGATAAAGCGGACGTTGTAATTACGGAAGTCGGCGGGACTGTCGGCGATATTGAAAGCCTTCCCTTCCTTGAGGCGATTCGGCAAGTTAAAAAGGAAGTCGGCAAAAATGACGCGCTTTATATTCACGTGACACTTTTACCTTATATCGGTGCGGCAGGGGAACTTAAAACTAAACCTACTCAGCACAGCGTTAAGGAATTACGCGCTATCGGCATTCAACCGGACATTTTAGTTTGTCGTACCGAACACCCGATTTCCCGCGATATGAAGAAAAAAATTGCGTTGTTCTGCGACGTTGACGAAGATGCGGTTATAGAAAATCGGACAGCTGAAACAATTTATGAAGTGCCGCTGATTATGCGCAGTGAAGGGCTTGATAAAATTGTTTTAGAGAAATTGAATTTGCCGCAATCGCCGCCTAAGCTTGACGTATGGGAGCGTATGGTTTACAAGATTAAAAATCCTGCGCGGAAAGTTAAAATCGCGGTAGTCGGTAAATACGTTGAGTTGCCGGACGCTTATATTTCAGTTGTCGAGGCACTTCATCACGCGGGCATTGCCAATTCCGCCGCCGTCAAAGTTAAATTTATCAACGCTGAGAAAATTGAATCGCCGGACGTTGACTTGGAAGAAGTTTTCAGCGGTTGCAAAGGTATTCTTGTACCGGGCGGTTTTGGTGACAGAGGTATTGAAGGAAAAATTAAAGCGATAAATTTTGCGCGTGTCAAGAAAATTCCTTTCTTAGGTTTGTGCTTAGGTATGCAATGCGCGGTTATCGAATTTGCGCGGAATGTTTGCAACTTTACGGATGCCAATTCAACTGAATTTAATCCTGAAACAAATTTTCCTGTGATTGCGTTAATGGATTCGCAGTTGGACGTTACGGACAAGGGCGGTACAATGCGTTTAGGCGCGTACCCCTGCAAAGTTACGCCCGATACTTTTACCGCGCAGGCTTACTTCGGCGACGCAAAAGATTTTCCTGAAATTCATGAACGTCATCGGCACAGGTTTGAATTTAATAATAATTATCGTGAAATTTTTCAAGCCAACGGTATGGTAATTGCGGGAGTTCTGCCGGACGACAGCTTAGTTGAAGTCGTTGAACTTGATAAAAATATTCATCCTGCATTTGTGGGATGTCAATTTCACCCTGAATTAAAATCGCGTCCGAATCATCCGCACCCGCTTTTTACTGCCTTCGTGAAAGCCGCGATTGATAATTCGTAATGAAAGAGTTTTTACAATCTCAACTCAAAGAAATAAGGCAGAATAAATTAAGAGTCGGCTTGCTGACTTTAATTTTATTGGGTACGATGATTTATGCCACAGTATATTTTGATACGGGCGAAGAAATTAAACTTGATGAGCCTGCGGAAAATGTCCCAGTGAAAAATATTTCTCCGACAAATGAAAAGGTTAAGGCAGTTATCGGCGCAAGCAATGAAGAATTTTACATTTACAATCCTTTTCAAAATCCCGAGCCGCCTCCTGAAAAAGTTGAAGAACCTGCCAAAGTTGAAGAAGTTCCCGTTAAAGTCGAGGAAAAAGTTTTGCCGCCCGCTGAACCTGTGATTGTTGAGAAAGTTGAAGAAGTTCCCAAGCCGCCTGAAGAAAAATTTATTCTGCGCGGCACGGCATTAGGCAATGAAAAATCTGCGTTAGTTGAAAAAATTGTAAACGGTAAAACGGAAATTCTTTTCCTGAAAATCGGCGACAAAATTAACGGCAAAACTATTTCCAACATTGATAAAAATTTTATAAAGTTTGATGACAATTCAACGTTGATGATAGAAATGGAGTGATACATTTGAGTATAGATGAAAGTAATTTGTTGAAAGATTTAAACCCGCAACAAGCTGAAGCCGCCGCAACTCTTGAAGGTCCGGTATTGATTATGGCGGGAGCAGGTTCCGGAAAGACGCGAGCTTTAACTTACAGAATTGCGAATTTGCTTGCCCATGATATTCCCGCTTGGCAAATTTTAGCTATAACCTTCACGAATAAAGCCGCCGCCGAAATGAAATCCCGCGCAGAAAAATTAATCGGCGAACAGGCTAAAAAAGTCTGGCTCAGTACTTTTCATTCATTTTGCGCAAGATTTTTACGCCGCGAAATAAATATCACAGGAAAATTTACGAACAACTATATCATTTACGATTCGGGCGACAGTGCCGCAGTTTTGAGAGAGTGCCTTAAGGAACTCCAGCTTGATGAAGAAAGATTTTCCAACATTGCGCCGAGAATTTCCGACGCTAAAAATAATTTGATGGATGCCGCGCATTTCCGTGAATCAATTTTGCTGAAGGGCGACGATAATGTTTCAGATTTTGAGAAAAATTTAATTAATGTTTATGAACTTTATGAAAGAAAGTTGCTTGACAGTAATGCGCTTGACTTCGACGATTTAATTTTTATCAGCGTGAAAATTTTGCGTGATAACCCCGACATTTTGGAAAGGTATCAAGAAAGATTCCGCTACATTTTGATTGACGAATATCAAGACACCAACGTTGCGCAATATACCTTGTCAAAACTTTTGGCGGCGAAATATCAAAATATTTGCGTAGTCGGTGACGCGGATCAATCGATTTACGGTTGGCGCGGGGCAGATATGCGAAATATTTTAAACTTTGAACAGGATTACCCTCAAGCCAAAGTGATTCTGCTTGAGCAAAATTACCGTTCGACTAAACAAATTTTGGAGGCGGCTAACGGCGTAATTCGTCACAATGTCAATCGTAAAGAAAAAAATCTTTGGACTGAAAATCCTGACGGCGAAAAAGTTCGCTTTATTCAATGTGTTTCCGATAAATCAGAGGCGGCATATGTGGCTAGGGAAGTTCGGCGGCTTGTCACTTCTGAAAATTTTGCTTGCAGAGAAATTGCCGTGCTTTATCGTACCAATGCGCAATCTCGTAATTTTGAAGAAAAATTTATGCAGTTGGAAATTCCCTACGTGATTATCGGCGGGCAAAAATTTTATGAGCGCAAAGAAATTAAAGATATTCTTGCTTACCTGCGCTTGATCATCAACCATAATGACAATATGAGTTTGCTCCGTATAATCAATGTGCCGCGTCGCGGATTCGGTCCTATAAATATTGCAAGACTTTCCGAATTTGCCGCGCAGTATGAAATTTCAATCTTCGACGCAATTTCCAATGAAGATACTTTACAACGTGTGCCGCAACTTTCGCCGCGTATTCGTCAACGTCTGCGCGATTTTGCCGCAATGATAACCCGTTTTGGCGCGACTCAACATAATTCAAATTTGACTGAATTTATTAAGACCGTTTTTAACGAAACAGGATATATTGCGATGTTGCGGGAAAGCGAAGACGCGAATAAGGCAGAAAATCTTGCACGCATAGAAAATATTGGTTCTTTCATAAATGGAGTTACCGAATTTGTCGACACTAACGAAGACCCAACTTTAGAAAATTTTTTGAATCACGTTGCATTATTGACTGATTTGGATGAAGTCAAAGAAAGTGAATCGCGTGTTTCCTTGATGACAATTCATTCAGCAAAAGGCTTGGAATTTCCGGTTGTATTTTTGACGGGCGTCGAAGAAGGATTATTGCCGTATGTCAGCGCGATGGCAGATAGTGACAGACTTGAAGAGGAGCGCAGACTTTGCTACGTTGCAATGACGCGTGCGCAACAAAAACTTTATCTTACGGCGGCGGAGGAGCGTAAAAATTTCGGCAGGTCTTATGACTCTAAAGTTTCTTTCTTTATACGTGAAATTCCGCGTGATTGCATAGTTGGTTTTTCTGAAAAAAATTCAACTTCAGAAGTCTCACATGCTATAACTACCGCGTCTAAACGTAATGCCGAGAGTAAACCCGCTAATGTTTCGATACCTTCCGCGCCTTCAAAAACTTCTACGCCGAAAGCTCCTGAACAAACTCCGACAATCGCTTGGAAGGCGGGAGATCAAGTCAAGCATAAGCGTTGGGGAATCGGTACTGTTATGGAGCTTAAAAACGGCTACTTGAAGATAAATTTTGCTAATCCTGAAATTGGCGAAAAAATTTTGAAAGCCGTTGCCGCGCCGATTGAAAAAGTCACTGAGTAAGGAAATTTTTATGGGCATTGAAGAAATTAAATCAGAATTGGTAAGGTTACGTCGTGAAATTAAGCATCACAATAAAAAATATTATGATGACGACGCTCCGGAAATTTCCGATTATGAGTACGATAAATTAATGAATCGTCTCAAGGAAATTGAAACTCTTTACCCTGAATTTATAACGCCGACTTCTCCTACGCAAATTGTAGGCGGAACTGCGCGGAGGACGGCAGGAAAACTTGTGCCGCATGATGTTCCTATGTTGTCATTGCAGGACGTTTTTAAGCGCGAAGAAGTCGAAGATTTTGTCAATGATATGATTGAAAAACTTGGTACGCCGGAATTTATTGTTGAAGAAAAAATTGACGGCTTATCGGTTGCGTTGCGTTATCGTGAAGGTGAACTTGTGCAAGCCATAACGCGCGGCGACGGAATTACGCAAGGCGAAGATGTTACGGAAAATGTCCGCGTGATTGATGACGTTGTACAAAAACTTATTGACGCTCCAAAATATTTGGAAATTCGCGGTGAAGTTTATATGACGAAGAAAAATTTTGAAAAAGTCAATGCACGGCAGGAACATTTAGGCTTAAAAATTTTCGCTAATCCCAGAAACTGCGCGGCGGGAACTTTGAGACAACTTGACAGTCGCATTGTTGCCGAGCGTAAACTTTCAATGTTTGTGTTTAACTTGCAAGCGGTTGAAGGCGTTGAACTTCACAGCCACACGGACGCTTACGATTTTATGAAACGCAACGGAATTAAAATTATTCACGATTACGCGATTTGCCATACTTTCGAGGAAGTTTGGGCGGCGATTGAAAAAATTGGAAGTTATCGCGAAAATTTAGATTACGACATTGACGGCGCGGTTGTAAAGGTAAATGATTTTTCTCAACGTGAAGAAGTCGGAGCTACAAGCAAAGTTCCGCGTTGGTCGGTTGCATATAAATATCCGCCTGATGAAAAAGAAACTGTTTTAAAAAATATTGAATTCAGTGTCGGCAGGACGGGGCGCGTAACTCCCACTGCGATTTTTGAATCGGTTATTTTAAATGGTACAAGAGTTGAAAGGGCGACTTTGCACAATCAAGATTTTATAGACGCGTTAGATATTCGCATTGGTGATACTATAAAAGTTTATAAGTCGGGAGAAATTATTCCGAAGGTCAGCGGAGTAAATTTCGATAAACGCCGCGCAGATTCGACGCCGTTTAAATTCCCTGAAAATTGTCCCGTATGCAATCACAAACTTGAACGTGAAGAAGATGCCGCAGATTTTCGTTGTATAAATCCGAATTGTCCCGCACAGTTGGAAAATCGCCTTCTAAACTTCGTAGGACGCTCTGCAATGGACATTAAAGGCTTGGGTGAGACTTCCATACCAAAACTTATTGAAACGGGCTTTATTCGCGATATTGCCGACATTTACAAACTTGCTAATCGCCGCGCAGATTTAATTGCACAAAAAATTTTGGGACTTGCCAAGAATACCGATAAAATTTTGACGGCTATTGAGGAAAGCAAAAAAAATCCGCCCGCAAAACTTTTGACTGGACTTGGAATTTTCGGCGTAGGCACTGCGGCGGCTAAGGATTTAATTCAACATTTCGGCGGACTTGAACAACTTAGCAAGGCGACTGTCGAAGATTTGAAAGCGGTTAATGATATTGGTGACGTAACTGCGCGGCACATAGTGAACTTTTTCAGCGACGAAGGAAATATCAAACTGATTGAGGAGTTGAAAGTTATGGGCTTGAATCTTGAATCGGACGTGCCGAAAGTTGAGGGTAATTCTGCAATCAGCGGAAAAATTTTTGTGCTGACCGGCAAGCTTGATAAATATACGCGTGATGAGGCGGGCAAGTTGATTGAGGCTCGCGGCGGTAGCGTCAAAAGTTCTGTCACGAAAAATACAAATTTCGTCATTGCGGGCGAAAAGGCAGGTTCAAAACTTACGAAGGCTAATGAACTCGGCATTAAAGTTTTGAGTGAATCTGAATTTGAGGAAATGCTTAACAGTTAAATTTTAAAAACAAAATCCCCTAACAAAATTTGTCGGGGGATTTTTTAGTTTTACGTAGAATTGTACCAAGAATTTATTTGGAGGTTTTATTATGAAAAAATTTTTGTCGGCAGTGCTAATTTTTTGCGCGATGATTTTTCCTATAAATTGTCAAGCTGTTAATCTTGATTATCGTTCTTATGATGATGATGATTTTTTAGAACGTATTATGGGCAATTGGTACGACACTGAAGGTAATTTGTTTTTGACAATCAGCAATGACTATAAGATTAATGGTCACCCTATTTTGAAATATGGTCATACATTTAATGAAACTGAATTTGGTTGCCAAATTATTTATAGTGGAGCTAATCAAGATGAAATTATTGAATTATGGTATTCTCCAATAAAAGGAAGAGAATTTTTATTTATTACTGAAACTTATAATAAAAGTGATAATTATATTCCCCAAAAAATTTATGCACTTCGCAGGACGAAAAATCCTCAATATTATGAATCAGTCGGCGGAATTTATTTGGGAATGGATTTCAGAGACGTTATAAAATTGTACGGTGAACCGACAAAAATAGTTGAAAGTAACTATACAGGATATACTTTAAAATATGAAAAACAGGGATTTGATTTAGGTATTTATGGTAATATAGTTTCATGGATAAAAATTTATAAATATGGTGACAGAAAATTTGACAGGTCAGGACTTTCAGCCAGACATCCTAAATCTGATTTTGAAAGAAAATATAATTCAAAAAGTTATCATTGGACAGGTGCATTAGATATAGGACACGATGAATATATATTTATCAAAAGTGATTACGTTGCTTTAGCTTTATCGAATAATTCTATGTTTGATTTGTGGAAATAAAAAAACGCCGAAACGGGGGAAATTGTTAATAATGTTTAAATTTAACCTGTAATGTCGAGGCGGTAAAAATACCAAAATTCATGTTTGCGTAAATGAACGAATACAAATTTATTCACTTTTAATTTACCAACAACCCCTAAATTTTTCTTAGTTGAGGGTAATTTTTTTGTTTACAAGCTTAAAAAGTGATATAATGTAAAAAAATTTGGAGTATTGATTATGGCAAATGTTGTGACCATAACGGGCGTAAAAAAACTTTACAAAATGGGCAACGAAACGGTAGCGGCACTTAACGGCGTCGATTTAAAAATTGATGAAGGCGAATTTGTAGCTTTAATGGGACCAAGTGGTAGCGGCAAGTCAACGCTTATGAATATTTTGGGTTGTCTGGATCGTCCTACAATCGGTTCCTACAAACTTTTGGGACAAGAAGTCAGCAAACTTTCCGACGATGAATTAGCCGGTATTCGGAATAAAACTATAGGCTTTGTGTTTCAGAATTTTAATTTACTGCCGAAGTTGACGAGTCTTGAAAATGTTGCATTGCCTGCAGTCTACGCGGGATTTGGTACAAAGAAACGCCTTGAACTTGCAATGGACGCTCTTAAAAAAGTTTCACTTGACGACCGCGCAGAACATTTACCGAGCGAACTTTCGGGCGGACAACGTCAACGTGTAGCTATTGCCCGCGCTATTGCTATGAAACC
>FLNU01000302.1_pt1 | contig 17335 bp, 16 predicted proteins | sample 1140361 | NCBI WGS metagenome assembly FLNU01 (sample SAMEA3878206, study PRJEB12797) | bioreactor metagenome | biome: Moose rumen | place: Sweden | collected 2011-10 | reverse complement strand
CCTTCTGCAGAGCCACAATCTCGGTGTTCTCCACCAAGGCCAGCGTCTGCCCTTGTCTCACGGTCTGTCCTTCCTTCACCAGGATATGCTTGGTGATGCCAGCGACGAGTGAGGTGACTTCGGCGCGATCCTGCGGCGAGAGTTTCAGCGTGCCCGTAGCCCTGATGGTGCCCGAGAGTTGCCGCTGCTCTATCTTGCCCACGCGGATGCCGATGGTCTGCATCTGCCGGTCGGTCAACTCGACGACATTCTCTTCGTGAGGTTCGCTCTCTCCCTCCGTCTGCTTCATCTCGCCTTTGCAGGAAATGAAGAATGAAGAGTGAAGAGTGAAGAATAAGGCTGCGCAGAGCCACTTCACCCAACCCTTCATCATTCCTTTCTGTCTGTAATTTCTTTTTATTCTCATAACGTCTAATTAATGCGGTAGCAAATTTTTAACTTTTCACTTTTCACTCTTCACTTTCATCTTCCTTTGATAAAGTTCAGTTTGATAACGGCCTGATTCAACGCATCGGTGGCCTTGGCACCCGCCATCTCGACGGCAAGGGCCGACGAGAGGTTTTGCATATACTCCAGATAGGTAATCTCTCCGGCACCATATTCGATACGCGACAAGTGACGCATCTCTCGGGCGGCAGGAAAGCCCTCGGACTGATAATAGTCGTAAGATAGGCGGGCACTCTCCACGGCATTCTTGGCAATCAGCAGTTCGGAACCGCTCTTGCGCTCAGCCAGCTCCCGTTTGGTGCGCGCAATCTCCACATCCAGTTTTGCCGCAGACTGACGGGCCTTTTGGGAACCATAGAACAGCGGGAATGTCACCCCGACCTCAAAGCCCATCCAATTGCCTTTGTCGAAGCGTGAACGGTCCACGTCGTAGGGGTTGATGCCGGAAATGACCAACTGATGGCGCAGGCCGACATTGAGCGACGGCGTGAAGCCCTGACGGATGTAGCCCAGTTCCCTTTCACTGCGCACCTGTTCACTCTCCAACAGTTGTCCCTGCGGGGTGGCGGCAAACGACCAGGCATCGTCCGCAGGCTGCACACACAAATAGTTGTCAGTGGCAACAATTGTTTCAGAGGTGTTCATCAACTGCTGCAACTCTATCTGGGCAGCCATTGTCTCATCGTGTGCCTCACGCAGTCTGATACCATTCTCTGCCTTCATCTGCCGGGCGTTCATCAGTTCAAGACGGTTGGTCTCACCGTTTTTATACCGGATGTCTGCCGTCCTGACAAACTCGCCCAGCACGGAGTCGTTCTGACAGAGCAGCGCCTCGACATGTTGCCAGTAGAGCAGTTTGCTATACGCTGCAGAAACATCCCTCGTCAGTTCGCTTTCCGTGAGTTGGAGCCGGCTTTCCTCAACCTGAGTTTCGGCCTTCAGCAGTTTTCGCCGCTTGCCGTAAACGGTCGGGAAATCAATCTCTTGCGAGAGCGTCAGCGCATTGTCGGGACTGCCGCCCGACGTGGGGTCCTGCGACAGCGACAGCTCCGTGCGCTCCATCTCAAAGTAGCTGCCCTCCATCCGCCTGGCTCGCTGCACTTGCAGGTCGGCCACTTGCATACCTATATTATGTTCTCTCGCCGTGGCGATGCACTCTGCCAGCGACTGCGCACTGGCCACCGCCCCCCATGCTGTGAGCATGATAACGATACTGAAAATGACACGTCGATTCATAATTCTCATCTTTTCGCGTGCAAATATAGATAAAATTCCCGAATTATAAGCCAGTCGGGGTAAAGAATTATGTTTTTTTAGAGGAAAGTTGCATGTTCCCCCTTGCAACTCAGTTGCACAGCGGCAAAAAGCATACTTGAACCTTCGGCAAAGGTGTGTCATGCCCAAAAAGGAAGAAAAAACCCCGAGACTTCCTTTCGGATGACTCGGGGCAAATTATGTTCAAATCGGAAAAAGAAGGAGTTATTTCTTCTTCTGATGTTCGAGCTGGAGCGTCTTGGTCGAACGGTCGCAAATCTCGGAGGGGCCGAAATACTGGATGGGGCCGGGATAGATGAAAGCGGTTTCCTTTTCCCATTCTTTGCGATGTTTCTCAAATTCCTTGAAGGGAGCGCCGTTGAGCTCGACGAGAGCCTTCTTGATGACGGGTTTCATCTTGCCGCTTCGCTTCTCGAGGTTGAGCATCATAGTGATGGGGATACCGCCAGCAATCCACTCGTCGGCAGGTGCGGTCGTATTCTTGACGCTGGCCATATAGCCTGTCTTGCCGGCAGCGATGAGCATCGAAGCGGTGGAACCGAGGCTGTAGCAATAGTCGGCATCGAAGTTGGAGGGAGCGGCACAACGTCCCTCATAGCCGAAGAAGTGGTGCTGGATGGCGAACTTGCCGTCATATTTGCCTTCCTTCTTCCACTCGGCAAGTTTGACAGCCACCATATCGGCGATGAGCTGTTCGGTCTCGATGAGGGAAACCTGCACGTTGCCGTGAGGGTCGCGGTCGAGGGCGAGCTGCGAAGCCACTTCGTCGGGCAGAGAGAGGAAGAGGGCGGCATTCTCGGGCTTGAGGTTGATGGCGATGTAGGTGAGGCGCTTGGAGCGCTGAATCATCTCGAACTCATCCTTCTTGACAGCGAGCATGTCGTTGAGGTTGGCGATGAGGCGCTTGACAGCGGGGATGAACTCGATGAGACCCTCGGGAACGAGGACGGTACCGTAGTTCAAGCCGCGTGAAGCACGTTCGGCCACGACGCTTGCCACGTACGTCACGATGTCGTCGAGCGTCTGGTTCTTGGCCTCCACCTCCTCACCGATGAGGGTGACGTTGGGCTGGGTCTGCAGAGCGCACTCGAGGGTAACGTGAGAAGCGGAACGGCCCATGAGCTTGATGAAGTGCCAGTATTTCTTGGCAGAGTTGCAGTCGCGCTCGATGTTGCCGATAACTTCGGAATAGACCTTCGTGGCTGTATCGAAACCGAAGGAGGTCTCAATCTCGGAGTTCTTCAAGTCGCCGTCGATGGTCTTGGGGCAACCAATGACCTGCACGCCGGCGTTGATGGACTGATAGTACTCGGCCAGGACGCACGCATTGGTGTTGGAGTCGTCGCCGCCGATGATGACGAGCGCCTTGATGTCGAGTTTCTTGAGAATCTCAAGACCCTTGTCGAACTGCTCTTTGGTCTCGAGTTTGGTACGGCCGGAACCGATGATGTCGAAACCGCCGGTGTTGCGATACTCGTCCACCATATCGCGGGTAATCTCGATGTACTTGTGGTCAACCAATCCGCCGGGACCCAGGAGGAAGCCGTAGAGACGGTTCTGGGGATTGAGCTTCTTGAGGCCGTCGAAGAGGCCGGCTATCACATTGTGGCCGCCGGGAGCCTGACCGCCCGAAAGAATCACACCGCAGTTGACGGTGGCAGAAGGCCAGGTGCCTTCAATGGGTTCAAAGTGGATGGAGGGGAGACCGTAGGTGTTGGGGAACAGTTTCTTGATTTCTGCCTGGTCGGCAGCAGACTCGGTGGGAGCGCCTTCCACGACCTTGAGCGCGCCCTTGAGGGCGTGGGGAAGTTTGGGCTGGTAGGAAGCGCGTGCCTGCTGTAATGCACTGATATTCATAAGTGGAAGAGGATTAAAAGTTGAAGGTTTCAAGTTATTATTAACGGGGACGAAAACGGGGACAAGTTTCAAGTTGAAGGTTCAAATTTGTTTTTATCAAGAATTTGAGAAACAGAGAATTATTTCCTTTCTTCAGTCCTTCCCAGCCTTCCCCGCCCCCTTCCCTTCAGGGGAGGGCTGGGGAGAGGCTGTGGAGGGCTGGAAGGGAGGGGGGATTCTCTTATTTGTTGATGGCTTCAACACCGGGGAGCACCTTGCCTTCGATGGCTTCGAGGAGGGCACCGCCGCCGGTAGAGATGTAGCTGACCTTGTCGGCCATACCGAACTTGTTGATACAAGCTACGGAATCACCGCCGCCGATGAGCGAGAAGGCACCGTTGGCTGTAGCCTTGCAGACAGCTTCGGCGATGGCCTTGGATCCGTCCGTGAAATTGTCGAATTCGAACACGCCGGCAGGACCGTTCCAGAGGATGGTCTTGGCGTTCTCGATGGCAGCGGCAAAAGCCTTCTGGGTGTCGGGACCTGCATCCAAGCCTTCCCAGCCTTCGGGAATGGCGTTGGAGGGGAATACCTTGCGGTTGCAGTCATTGGAGAAAGCATCGCCGCAGACGGAATCGGTGCCGAGCACGAGGTTTACGCCGTTCTCTTTGGCTTTCTTGATAACGTCGAGAGCTACATCGAGTTTGTCCATCTCAACAATGGAGTTTCCGATTTCGCCGCCCTGGGCCTTGGCGAAGGTATAGGTCATACCGCCGCAGAGGATGAGGTTGTCCACCTTGCCGAGCAGGTTCTCGATGATGCCAATCTTGGTGCTGACTTTGGAGCCGCCCATGATGGCTGTGAATGGACGCTTGATGTTGGAGAGGATGTTGTCAACGGCCTGTACCTCTTTCTCCATGAGGTAGCCGAGCATCTTGCTGTCCTTGTCGAAATATTCGTCGATGACAGCCGTGGAAGCATGTTTGCGGTGGGCGGTGCCGAAGGCATCCATGACATAGCAGTCGGCGTAGGAAGCGAGCTTCTTGGCGAACTCCTTCTGGGCAGCCTTCATGGCCTTCTTGGCATCCTCGTATGCGGGGTCGGTCTTTTCGATGCCGACAGGCTTGCCTTCTTCCTCGGGATAGAAACGGAGGTTCTCGAGGAGGAGCGCTTCCCCGGGCTTGAGGGCAGCAGCCTCAGCGTCGGCTTTGGCGCAGTCGGCAGCGAATTTAACCTCTACACCGAGGGCTTCGCTCACGGGTTTTACAATCTGGGCGAGGCTCATTTTGGGATTTACCTTTCCTTTGGGTTTACCCATGTGGCTCATCATGATGAGCGCACCGCCGTCGCCGAGCACCTTCTTGAGGGTGGGGAGGGCGCCGAGGATACGGGTGTTGTCGGTTACATTGCCGTTTTCGTCCAATGGCACATTGAAATCTACACGAACAATTGCCTTCTTGCCGGCAAAGTTGAAATCATTGATTTTCATTTTGTTTAGCGAAAGTTTTGTTTATTGTTTTTTAATACGATGAATACAGAAAAAAAGGGGGGGACTGTGAATCAGAGATTCTTTTCGATGAGCTCTGTGAGAGCAGCGCGTCCCACAGCTCCTACAGCCTTGTCAACAACCGCATTGTCCTTGACAAAGATGAAGGTGGGGATGTTGCGAATGCCGAACTGAGCCGCAAGCTCTTCGTTCTCATCCACATTGTACTTGCCGATGATGGCGCGGCCTTCGTAAGCGGCGGCCAAATCTTCAACAATGGGACCCATCTGCTTGCAGGGACCGCACCATGTTGCCCAAAAATCGACCATTACCAATTTGCCACTTGCAAAGAGTTCCTTTGCGTTGGCATCTGTGATTTGCATTGCCATAATTCTAGTTGTTTATATCTGTTATACATTGAACTTTTGCAGTGCGAAGATACAAAAAAAAAAGGTTTTATCGATAATTTTAGCGAATAATTTCATGTTTTTTGGGAAATATTTGGTCATTTCGCAAACTCTACTTATCTTTGCAGCACAAAAACTGTGCAGAATTTATGATTGAACTCGGCAAATATAACGACCTCACGGTCAAAAAAGAAGTGGACTTCGGTGTCTATATGGACGGCGGGGAAGGCTTGGAAATTCTGATGCCAGCGAAATATGTGCCGCAAGGCACAAAGACAGGCGACAAGATTCGCTGCATTGTATATCAGGATGCCGAAGCACGTCTCATTGCGACCACGGAGCGCCCATACGCTACTGTGGGCGAATTTGCGTCGCTCAAAATCAACCAGGTGAATGCTGTGGGAGCTTTCGCCGACTGGGGCGTAAGCAAGGAACTCCTCATCCCTCACCGGGAACAGGCGACAGACATGGAAGTGGGGAAGCGATACATTATATATATATATGTGGACGACAAATCGGGACGATTGGTCGGGTCGGCCAAAATCGACCGCTTTCTCGACAATGTGCCTCCGGCCTACGAGCCCAATCAGGAGGTAGATGTCCTGGTGGCCAAACCCACGCCGTTAGGCTACAAATGCATTATTGAGAACCGTCACACGGGGCTCATCTATCGCGACCAAATCTTCCGTCACGTCCACATCGGCGAACATTTGAGGGCGTGGGTGAAGGGGGTGCGTGAAGACGAGAAAATCGACCTCAGCCTTCAACCGATGGGCTATCGCAACGTGATTGAGCCCACAGAGCAGATTCTGCTGCGTGCTCTCCATCTCAACAACGGCTTTCTCAACCTCACCGACAAAAGCGACCCCGAGGTTGTGGCCGGAATCCTCCACTGCTCGAAGAAGAATTTCAAAAAGGCGGTGGGAGCTCTCTATAAGCAGCGCCGCATTCAGATTGAAGACGAAGGCATACGACTCATAGATGAGGTCTAAGGTCAAAGGTCAAAGGTCTAAGGTCAAAGGTCTAAGGTCTAAGGTCTAAGGTCAAAGGTCTAAGGGTTTTAGTTATATTAAAATAAAGCCGCCCGCAGACAACCTGCGGACGGCTTGTTCTCTATAATGTCCCGGACATTGTCAGCGCTTGGGAATCAGGAGCCAGGCATCGGCGCATGTGCCCTGTTCGGAAGGATAGGCGGCACGGATGCTGTCGCGTACGGGTTCGGCCTGCTCGCGGGTGTCGTAGCTGCCGGCCACAACGCGATACATGCCGGCTTCGTTCTTGACGAGGAAAGCGCTGTAACCGCGCTGCTGCATCGTTACTTTGTAAGCTTCGGCATTGACGGGGCTGCCGAACGAACCCACCACTACGTTATAATCTTTCAAGAGGGAAGCCTCTGCATCGTTGACTGTGGTTACTTTTTCAGCACGGTCGCCTGCCTGAAGCACGGGAGCCGGCTTGGGTGCGGGCTGTGTCTGCTGGGGCTGGTGGTACTGGATGGGAGCTACTTCCTGAACTTCCTCAACGGGGTCGGCTACGGTAGCAGCCTCGCTGAGCGTTTTCTGAGATTTGCAGCCTGTCATTGCAAGGGCTGCGGTGACGGCCAAAGCCATCGTGAAGATTTTTTTCATTTCGGTGTATGTTTTGAGTTTGAATATCAAATTTTGCTATTCAGCGTTGCAAAAATAAGGAAAAAAAATGAGAAAACACACATTTAGTGTGCAAAAAAAAGTAAAACACTTGTTTTTTTCCGTTTTTTTCGCTATCTTTGGGGGCGAATATGACAAAATGGCGGCATAATTCACCGGTTTTGCCGATTCGTCAAATAACTATGTCCAAAGATTCGTTAATCATACTTTCGGGCGGGCTGGATTCCACCACGCTCCTCCACGAATACAAAGAACAGATTGCATTGGCAGTCACTTTCGACTATCACGCCCGCCAGGCCGGGCAGGAGATAGCCTGTGCCCGCTGGCAATGCGAGCAGTTGGGCATCCGCCATATTGTGCTCGAAATACCCTTTATGGCCCAATATTTCAAGTCGGCCCTGTTTGCAGGCCAGGAGGAGGTGCCCGAGGGAAGCTACACCGACGAGAACCAAAAGGCGACCGTAGTGCCTTTCCGCAACGGTATCATGCTCTCGATAGCTGCCGGTATCGCCGAGAGCGAGGGACTGAAACATGTGATGATAGCCAATCACAGCGGCGACCACGCCATCTATCCCGACTGCCGTCCGGAATTCGTGAAGGCCATGAACGGAGCGATGGCTGCCGGCACCTACGAAGGCATCACACTGGTGGCTCCCTATACCGACATCACGAAGAGGGACATCGCCCTCAGGGGAAAGGCTTTGGGCGTGGACTACAGCCACACCTATTCCTGCTACAACGGGGGAGAGGAGCACTGCGGAGTCTGCGGCACCTGTGTGGAACGCAAGGAAGCCCTCGAGGGTTTCGATACCACCCTCTACAAAGCATAAAAAAGTACAGGCAAATAAAATTTCGCGAACTTTATAAACTTTAAGACAATGACACATTCCAAAGCTCTTATGCAGAAGGCGGCTGACAATATCCGCATTCTTGCTGCTTCAATGGTCGAAAAGGCCAAATCAGGACATCCGGGCGGCGCCATGGGCGGTGCCGATTTCATCAATGTTCTTTACAGTGAGTTCCTCGAGTACGATCCGCAGGATCCCAATTGGGAGGGGCGCGACCGCTTCTTCCTCGATCCCGGCCACATGGCTCCCATGCTCTACTCGCAGCTTGCCCTCACCGGCAAGTTCACGATGGACGAACTCGCCAACCTCCGTCAGTGGGGTTCCACCACTCCCGGTCACCCCGAACGCTGCATCGAGCGGGGTATTGAGAATACCTCGGGCCCGCTGGGTCAGGGTCACGTCTTTGCCGTAGGTGCCGCCATTGCCGAGAAATTCCTGGCAGCACGTTTGGGCGAAGAGGTAATGAATCACAGAATCTATACCTACATCTCCGACGGCGGTGTGGAAGAAGAGATTTCGCAGGGTGCCGGCCGTATTGCAGGCTATCTCGGACTGGATAATCTCACCATGTTCTACGACTCGAACGACATCCAGCTTTCCACCGAATGCAATGCCGTAACGTGCGAGGATACGGCAGCCAAATACAAAGCATGGGGCTGGCACGTAATCAACGTGAACGGCAACGATGCCGACGAAATACGCGCAGCTCTCCAGGCTGCCAAACTCGTGAAGGGACAGCCCACGCTCATCATCGGCAAGTGCATCATGGGCAAGGGTGCCCTCAAGGAGGACGGAACGAGCTACGAACGCAACTGCAAGACTCACGGTGCACCCCTCGGCGGAGACGCATTTGTGAACACGGTGAAGAACCTGGGCGGCGATCCCGAAAATCCCTTCCAAATCTTCCCCGAGGTACAGCAGCTTTATGCCGAGCGTGCCAAGGAATTGCGTGAAATCTGCGACAAGAAGAAAGCCGTGAAGGCTGCTTGGGCCCAGGCCAATCCCGAAAAGGCCAAGAAGATGGAAGAATGGTTCTCGGGCAAGGCTCCCAAGATTGACTGGAGCGCCGTTCAGCAGAAGGCCGACAGTGCCACACGAGGCGCTTCCGCCACCGTATTGAGCGTTCTTGCCGAACAGGTGGAGAACATGATTTGCGCATCGGCCGACCTCTCCAACTCGGACAAGACCGACGGCTTCCTCAAGAAGACCCACGCCTTCACGAAGGGCGATTTCACAGGCGCTTTCTTCCAGGCCGGTGTAGCCGAGCTCACGATGGCTTGCTGCTGTATAGGTATGGCTCTGCACGGCGGTGTGATTCCCGCCTGCGGTACCTTCTTTGTGTTCTCCGACTATATGAAGCCTGCCGTACGTATGGCAGCCCTGATGGAAGTGCCCGTCAAGTTCATTTGGACACACGATGCCTTCCGTGTGGGCGAGGACGGTCCTACACACGAACCCGTGGAGCAGGAAGCCCAGATACGTCTCATGGAGAAACTCCAGAACCATCACGGCAAGAACTCGATGCTCGTGCTCCGTCCCGCCGATGCCGACGAGACAACAGCCGCTTGGCGTCTGGCTATGGAGAACACCGAGACACCTACCGGTCTCATCTTCTCGCGCCAGAACATCAAGAAACTGCCCGAAGGAACCGACTATGGCCAGGCCGCCAAGGGAGCCTACATTGTGGCAGGCTCCGATGCACAGTATGATGTCATCCTGCTCGCTTCCGGCTCTGAGGTTTCCACCTTGGTGGCCGGCGCAGAACTCCTGCGTCAGGACGGTATCAAGTGCCGCATCGTGAGTGTTCCCTCCGAGGGTCTCTTCCGTTCGCAGCCCAAGGCATATCAGGAGGAAATCCTTCCTGCCGCAGCCGTGAAGTTCGGCATGACCGCCGGTCTTCCCTGCACGCTCGAAAGCCTCGTGGGAGCCAACGGTTCGGTTTGGGGTCTTCCCTCGTTCGGTTTCTCGGCTCCCTACAAGGTGCTTGACGAGAAACTCGGATTCAACGGCGAGAATGTTTACAAACAGGTGAAAGCTCTTCTCGGCAAGTAATCATGTTGCAATATAAGACAGTGGGGTTGGCGAGCGATCATGCCGCCTTCCCCCTCAAACAGTTTGTGAAGCGATATCTCGACGAAAAGGGTATTCCTTACAAGGACTACGGCACCTACACCGAGGAGAGCTGCAACTATGCTACCTACGGACATCTGTTGGCCGAAGGGGTTGAGAGCGGCGAGGTTTATCCCGGCATTGCCATGTGCGGCTCGGGCGAAGGCATCTCAATGACGCTCAACAAGCATCAGGGCATCCGTGCAGGTCTGTGCTGGATTCCCGAAATCGCGCACCTCATTCGTCAACACAACGATGCCAACGTCTTGGTCATGCCCGGACGTTTCATCGATGAGGACATGGCACGCAAGATTCTCGACGAGTATTTCGCAACGGATTTCGAGGGCGGTCGTCATCAGGCCCGTATCGAAGCCATTCCTGTCAAAAAGTGAAACAAATCGAACTCCTTGCCCCCGCCCGTGATGCGGAGGTGGGCATCGAAGCCGTCAATCATGGAGCGGACGCCGTTTATATCGGTGCTCCGCTCTTTAGCGCTCGTGCTGCCGCCGGTGTGTCGGTGCCCGATATTGAGCGCTTGGCAACGTATGCCCATCGTTACAATGCCCGTACCATCGTGGCCCTCAACACCCTCCTCAACGATGAAGAACTGCCCCGTGCCGGGCAGATGATACGCCAATTGTGGGAGGCCGGTGCCGATGCGCTGATTGTGCAGGACTTGGGTCTCCTCCGCTTGGACTTGCCGCCCATTCCCCTGCATGCATCCACCCAGATGGACACGCGCACGCCGGAGAAAGCGCAGCTTCTCGAGTCGTTGGGCTTCCGGCGCATTGTGGTGGCGAGAGAACTCTCTCTCGGGCAGATACGCGAAATCTCCAGCCGGGTGCAGACGGAGTTGGAATGTTTTGTTCACGGCGCTCTCTGCGTTTCGGTCTCCGGCCAATGCTACATGAGTGCCTGGCTCAACGGACGTTCGGCCAATCGCGGCACCTGTGCCCAATCGTGCCGTCTGCCGATGGATCTCTATGACGCAGAGGGCCATCCCATAGTGCGTCAGCGACACTTGCTCTCGCTGCGGGACATGAACCGCTCACAATATCTGAAGGAACTCATCGAGGCCGGCGTCACCTCTCTCAAAATCGAGGGAAGGCTCAAGGACATCACCTACGTGAAGAACGTCACGGCCTATTATCGTCAATTGCTCGACCGCATCCTGGCCGGGCAGGACGATTGGGAGCCGGTCTCCGACGGTTCCTGTACCTATACTTTTGAACCCAATCCTGCGGCATCGTTCAACCGCGGGTTCACCGACTATTATTTAAAAGGTAATAAGGAGACAAAATCCGAAGCAAAAGCCGAGCCTGTCTGGAACTTTCTGACTCCAAAATCGATGGGGGAGAAGCTGGGAAGGATTGTGCGTGTGATGCGCGATTCGTTTGAGTTGGAGACCAAGGCCGGGATTCACAACGGCGACGGACTGATGGCACTCGCCGGAAGCGAACCCAATGCTTTGGACAACAGTCTCATCGGCTTCCGTCTGAATCGCTGGGACCCGCAGCGTCGTCAGATATTTCCCTTGGGCGGCACGCAGATTACGCGTCAGCTGCGACCGGGAATGGAAGTATGGCGCAATCGAGACCACGCCTTCGACCTCCTGCTCTCGCGCCGTTCGGCAGAGCGGAAGATTCCCGTCGATTTGCGTTTCGAGGTGACGGACAACGAACTCAGGCTCACGCTCACCGACCCTCACGGGGTCGAAGCCGCTGCCTCTTTCTGTTCGGAAACACCCTTCGAGCCGGCCCGGCACCCGCAAGGCGACAACTATCGCAGGCAACTGACCAAACTCGGCGACAGCCTCTTCTCGGCACGCAGTTTCAGCCTTCAGGCCGAAGTGGAACGCTTCGTGCCCGGTTCGGTGTTGAACAGTCTCCGCCGACAGGCTGCGGAAAATCTGGAAACGGCTCGCGAAAAACATCGCAGTCTGAAGAAGGAATCGCCCGTATTGCAGAGAAAACTCCCGGTATCGGCCAAAGACATTCTTCCCACCGATTTCCGTGCCAATGTTTTGAACGGGAAAGCTCGCGAGGTATGTGAGGAATTGGGCATCGCAGACGTAGCTCCGGCCTTCGAGACAGACAACGGAGCCGGACTGAATGCTGTGACAGCGGGTCAAACGCCAGTGATGGTTACACGCCATTGTCTGCGTTATGCTTTGGGGGAATGTCCCAATTTCCCGAAGCCAAATGTCTCAAAATCTGCATTTCCACATGGCATTTTGGCAACTCCATGGACGCTAAAAATAGAAGATAAAAAATTTCTGTTAAAATTTGGGTGTAAAAATGATTGTATGTCGGAAATTTTTATTATCTTTGCACCCAAATAATCAGAAATTTATCAAAACTACTCAAAAATAATGAATCAGAAGAAAATCAAAACCGCACTTGTGTCGGTATTCCACAAGGATGGTCTCGATGCCATCATCAAGAAACTCCATGCGGAGGGGGTACAGCTCCTCTCAACGGGAGGTACGCAGAAGTTCATAGAAGGTCTCGGCATTCCCTGTCAGGCCGTTGAAGAGCTCACCACCTATCCTTCCATTTTGGGCGGACGTGTGAAGACTCTTCATCCCAAGATCTTCGGCGGCATTTTGGGTCGTCGTGACAACGCTGACGACCGCGACCAGATGGGTAAATACGAGATTCCGGAAATCGACCTCGTCATTGTCGATCTCTATCCTTTTGAGGACACCGTTGCTTCGGGTGCAGATTTCCAGTCCATCATTGAGAAAATCGACATCGGCGGCATTTCTCTTATTCGTGCCGCTGCCAAGAACTTCAAGGATGTCATCATTGTGGCTTCCAAGGCACAATATCGGCAGTTGGCCGACATGCTTGAACGGAAGGGCGCACAGAGCGACTACGAGGACCGTCTCTCGTTTGCAGAACAGGCCTTCGGTGTTTCTTCCCACTACGATACTGCAATTCACGCTTGGTTCGCCGAGCAGAAATAACAACTCTCATTTTTTTACTCACTCTTTTATTTAATTCTTCACAACAATGGGTTTATTCAACCTCACCCAAGAGGTGGCTATTGACTTGGGTACAGCCAATACCATCATCATCCACGGCGGCAAGATCGTCGTGAATGCTCCCTCCATCGTTGCCCTCGAGACGCGTGACAACAAACTTGTTGCCGTAGGTCACAAGGCGCAGCAGATGATGGGTCGTACCCCCGACACGATTCGTACCGTACGTCCCCTGCGCGACGGTGTGATAGCCGACTTCAACGCCGCCGAGCAGATGATTCGCGGCATGATTAAGATGGCATTTGCATCCAAGAAGTCCCTCTTCACGCCCCAGCTCCGTATGGTGGTTTGCATTCCTTCGGGTTCGACCGAAGTCGAGATTCGTGCCGTGCGCGACTCTTCCGAGCACGCCGGCGGACGCGATGTTTACATGATTTACGAGCCTATGGCTGCTGCCATCGGTATCGGTATCGATGTGTTGGCCCCTGAGGGCAACATGATTGTCGATATCGGCGGCGGTTCGACCGAGATTGCAGTCATCTCTCTCGGCGGTATCGTTTCGAACAAGTCCATCCGTGTGGCCGGTGACGACCTCACACAGGATATCATGGACTACATGCGCCGTCAGCACAACATCCGTGTGGGCGAGCCTACCGCCGAGCAAATCAAACTCAATGTAGGTTCTGCACTCACACTGCTCGACAACCCGCCCGAGGATTTCATCGTGCGCGGTCCCAACCAGATGACAGCGCTCCCCATGGAGGTGCCCGTCAGCTATCAGGAAGTGGCTCACTGCATCGAGAAGTCCATCTCCAAGATTGAGGCAGCCGTTCTCTCGGCCCTCGAATCCACGCCTCCCGAACTCTATGCCGACATCGTGCGCAACGGTGTGTATCTCACGGGCGGCGGCGCCATGCTTCGCGGTCTCGACAAACGCTTGCAGGACAAGATAGGCATCCAGTTCCATGTGGCCGAAGATCCCCTTCTCTCTGTGGCCAAAGGTACAGGTATTGCCCTCAAGAACATCGAACGCTACCCCTTCCTGATACGATAAATGTATTCGCTTTTCCGTTTCCTTCAACGCAACAGCGCTTTCCTTACATGGCTTGTCTTGGCTGCAGCAAGTGTCATCCTGCTCAGTCAAGGCAACCCTTATCACCGTTCCCTGTGGATGGGCAGTGCCAATCAGGTTGTCGGTTCGCTCTATGAGTCGATGAGTATGTTCCGGGGATATTTCGGACTTCGCGAGACCAATGAGGAATTGCTTCGCAGCATGGGTGTGCTGGAATCCGAAAACCAACGTCTGCGCTCCATGATTGCCCAGTACGAAGATCAGCGATTGCAACCCGTCGATACCTCGTCGCAATATCACTTTTCAATAGCGCACGTGGTGGGCAACAGCATCGCCCAAGCCGAGAATTATATCACGCTCGACCGCGGACGTCTCGACTCGGTGAAGGTCAATCTCGGTGTGGCCGACCACAATGGCGTTGTAGGTATTGTGGCTGCGGTGAGCGACCACTACGCTTTGGTGATTTCGTTGCTTAATCCCAAACTACGTATCTCGGTGAAACTCAAGGATTACGAATCCTTCGGTTCATTGGTGTGGGACGGCAAGAGTTGTGAATACGCCACATTGGCCGACCTGCCCCGTTCGGTTCAGTACGCTCCGGGCGATACGGTCGTGACTTCCGGCTACTCGGGTTCGTTCCCCAAAGGACTGCCCGTGGGTACTGTCACTGAAGCCCTTGACCGTGATGACGACAACTTCCTCGTCCTCCGTGTCAAGCTCTTTACGGACTTCAATCGCCTCGGCAATGTGTATGTGATTCACAACGACAAACAGGAAGAACTTAACAAACTCGAAAATCAATGACCTACGTCTTCTCTTTCCTCTGGCTGATTGTCGCTGTCGTTGTTCAGGTGCTGGTGTTCAATCATCTCAGCATCTGGGGCGGTGTGGCTATGGTTTACGTCTATACATTGGCCAAGTTGCCCGTAGAGATGAACCGTTCCCTTCAGGTGTTTGTAGGTTTCCTGACAGGACTGGTGATTGATATCTTCTGCAATACGCCGGGAATGCATGCTTTCACGGGTGCTACCACGATGTGGCTACGCGAGCCCCTGCTCCGCCTGTTTGTCGATTCCGAAGATTTCAAAGCCGGAGTGCCCGGCATCTATCGTCCCGGATTCTCTGTATTCGCCAGGTATCTGTTGGCTCTCATTATCCTCCATGTCGTTGTGCTCTATGGCCTGGAGTCTTTCTCTCTCTTCCAACCTACAGTGCTGCTCCTCAAAATCTTTGTTTCTCTCATTCTCACCTTCGTCATATCGTTGTCGTTGGAAGTTTTACAAAGGAATTGATTCACCATGCAACACGACTATCAACTCGAGAAACGTCGGTTCGTCATCGGAGGGTTGGTTGTCCTAATCCTTCTCATATACATTGTTCGTCTTTTCCAGCTGCAGGTGCTCGATGACGTATGGCAGCAGAAGTCAGTCGATAATGCATTCTACACGCGGGTGGTCTATCCCTCGCGCGGACTCATTTACGACCGTAACGGAAAGCTCCTCGTCGATAACGAACCGGCCTACGACCTTGTGGTCACGATGCGCAAGGTCAAAAATCTCGACACCCTTGATTTTTGTGAGACACTCGGCCTCACCCGGGAGGCTTTCGAGGCCCGAATGCTGAAAGTGCGCACCACACGCGGCTATTCTTCCTATACCCAACAGACTTTCATTTCCCAGCTCTCCGGCTTTGACTACGGACTCTTGCAGGAACGTCTCTACCGTTATCAGGGTTTTGAAATCCAACCCCGCACCATCCGACAGTACAAAATACCCGTGGCACCCCTCATTCTCGGCAATATACGCGAAGTCTCGCCCAAGGAGATTGAAAAAGACCCCTATTACAAGCGCGGAGACTATGTGGGAGATCTCGGTGTCGAGCGTTCCTACGAGGAATGTCTGCGCGGGGTGAAGGGCAAAGAGATTCTCTATCGCGATGCCCACGGACGCGTTCAGGGGCATTATGCCGACGGGGCATTCGATGTGCAGCCCGTATCGGGCCGCAACCTCACCCTTTCCATCGATGCCGATTTACAAGCCTACGCCGAGTCGCTCATGGTCAACAAGGTCGGCGCGGTGGTTGCCATCGAGCCCAAGACGGGAGAAATCTTGTGTGCCGTCTCTGCGCCCACCTTCGACCCTCGTCTTCTCGTGGGTCGTCAGCGCGGCCAAAACTACGCCCAGCTTTACAAGGCTCCGTTCAAACCGCTTTTCGACCGTGCTGTCTCGGCAACCTATCCGCCCGGCTCCACCTTCAAGCCCACACAGGGACTTATCGGCCTGCAGGAAGGGGCTATCACGCCCCAGACACTCTTCCCCTGTCATCACGGCTTCCACCTCGGCAGCTTCAAACTGGGATGTCACGGACACCCGTCGCCGCTGCCGTTGGTGCCCGCCATAGCCACGTCCTGCAACGGCTACTTCTGCGGTACGCTCATGAACATCCTCGGCGACCGCAAGCGCTATCCCACCATTCAGGAAGCGTTCGAAAAGTGGAAAAACTATATGGTGTCCATGGGTTACGGCTATCCTCTCGGTGTGGATATCCCTCACGAGAAACGCGGTTTCATCCCCAATAATCAGTTCTACAACAAAGCGTTCAAGACAGAAGCCTGGAAGACCATCAATATCATTTCCATTTCCATCGGTCAGGGCGAAATCATGGCCACACCTTTGCAGATAGCCAACCTCGGAGCCACCATTGCCAATCGCGGTTATTTCTACACCCCCCACGTGGTTCATGCCATTCAGGACACGCTGCTTCCCGACACGTTCAGCGTCCGCCGCAAGACCCTCATCGACACCAAGTGGTACGACTACATCGTCGAGGGTATGCGCAATGCCGTCACCGGCGGCACCTGCCGCAAGGCCAGCCTCGACATGAAAGGCATCGCCGTCTGCGGCAAGACAGGTACGGCTCAGAACCCACACGGCAAGGACCACTCCGTCTTCATGGGCTTCGCACCCAAGGACGACCCCCAAATTGCCATCTGCGTCTTCGTCGAACAGGGAGGTTTCGGTGCCACCTACGGCGTCCCCATCGGTTCGCTGGTGATGGAACGCTATCTCACGGGCTCCATAGCGCCGAGCCGTCAGTATCTCGAGGAGGCCATGCTCAACGGCAACACCATGCAGTTCATGGATGCCAACAATTATCGATAGTCCCCCCAAAAAGGACTGTCAAAAGTCAAAAGTCAAAGGTCAAAGGTCAAAAGTCAAAGGTCAAA
>FLNU01001271.1_pt1 | contig 17346 bp, 18 predicted proteins | sample 1140361 | NCBI WGS metagenome assembly FLNU01 (sample SAMEA3878206, study PRJEB12797) | bioreactor metagenome | biome: Moose rumen | place: Sweden | collected 2011-10 | reverse complement strand
AAACGTTGCGGCGGCTGTAATATCGGCGATTTAATGAAACTCTCTGAGGAATTGGGATTTATATTTTTCGTGGCAACGGGCGGAACTTTGGCGCGGCAAGTTGTCATAAAAAATCGTCCGCAAGCAGTGTTAGCTATTGCCTGCGAACGCGATTTAATGAGCGGTATCCAAGACGTTTACCCTTTGCCTGCAGTCGGAGTTCTTAATATTCGTCCGAACGGTCCTTGCTACAATACGCGCGTTGATATGGACGAAGTTAAGCGGACACTTTCACAAATTATTGAATAAGGGAATAATTTTGCAAAAAAATTTAGCATTAATTTTAGTCGGACTTGCAGGAATAATGTGGGCAAGTTCGGGAGCGTTGGCACAAGATTTTTTCAGTAAATCTGCAAAGTCTCCGCTTGAATTGACAAATATCAGAATGTGTACAGCGGGATTAATAATGTTGGCTGTAATAATTCTGCGCGGGAAATTCAGATTATCTGCGGCGATACTCAATCGGCGGAAAAAATTATGGCTGGAAGTTTTTGTTTACGGCTTAATCGGAATCGTAGCGGTACAGTTCACATATTTCAAAGCAATATCAATCGGCGGCGCGGCGGCAACGACGGTAATTTTATCTGCAACTCCGGCAATGGTGGTAATTTGGCATACGCTTTACAATCGACAATTACCTACACGATTAGAATTTTTATCGGTAATTTTGGCGATGGTCGGAGTATTTTTATTGGTAACGGGCGGCGACCCGACAAAAATTTTAGTGCCGTTGGGATGCGTATTTTGGAGTTTAGCGAGCGGTGCGGCATTTGCATTCAGCGCAATTTTTCCGAAAAAACTTTTCAAACTTAGAATTAATCCGGAATTTTTGACAAGCGTCGGAATGTTTATGTGCGGCTGGACGACATTTTTATTAATCGACGATTGGGATTGGCGACCGTTTTTAAATTCGGAAGTATTTTTCAATGTCGCGTGGATAGTAATTTTCGGCACAGTGATAGCGTTTTTGGTTTTCAACGCGGGATTAAAATTTTTGACAGCGGAGGAAGCAACCGTAACCGCACTGACTGAACCCGTTGCGTCGGTGTTCATAACTTATTTTATGTTTGGAAAAACTTTCGGCTTAATCGAATCGATAGGAATAATTTTAGTTTTGACGGCGATTTTAACGCCCGTAATTTTTAAATCTAAACTTTAAACCTTGACAAGGGGGGGGGTAGGTTAGACTATAATTTATTTGGAGGTGTTGAATTATGAAAAAATTTTTTGTAACAATGTTTTTGGCTGTTGCGTTGGTGTTTATCGGCACTCAAGCAGAGGCAAGAGAAGTTTACGTCGGCACTTACAGTGACGGTACGGACGTTTACATTTTAACTGAGACCATAGGATCTATGGATGGAGAACGTTATCAGTGGTATTTCTGTGACGTTAGAGCCGGCAATGACTATTTGCATTATGATTTTGAGGGAAATAGGTATAGCAATTCCGAAGGCTACAGCGGGTACATAAATGATGGAAGTTCACCTGTTGCAGCAGCAATTCATCGCTATATAATAAATTATTACCGATAATTTTTATGGCGGTGTTGAATTATGAGAAAAATTTTTGTAACAATGATGTTAGCTGTTGCGTTGATTTTTATAGGAAGTCAAGCTGAAGCTCGCGAAGTCTACGTTGGAAGTTACAGCGACGGCACAGCGGTTTATCTTTTAACTGAAACGATAGATCGCGGTGGACCGGGTTCAAGACTTCGTAATACAAGCTGGTCTTTATTTTGCACCGTCAGAGCCGGCAACGACTATTTAGACTATTGGTTTGAAGGTACAGACTACGTCAATTCGGAAGGCTACAGAGGAAATATTAATGACGGAAGTTCTCCGGTTGCCAGAGCCATTTACAATTATTGTATGTGAAGATAACTTTAAATTATGCGTCGCTCCAGATTGGGGCGATTTTTTTTTTTTGCAAAGGGTTGAACATTGTGCTATCATAAAAATAAGGAGATGAACTTATGAAGGCGTTATGTATAATTCCTGCGCGGTATTCTTCGACTAGGTTACCGGGCAAGCCGTTAAAAGATATTTGCGGAAAGCCAATGATATGTCGCGTGTTTGAAAGGGCGAGTTTGGCAAAATCTGTTGACGAAGTGATTGTTGCGACTGATGACGAAAGAATTGTTAAAGCCGTCGAAGAAAATCACGGACGCGCTATAATGACCCGCGCAGATTGTCGGACGGGGACGGACAGACTTGCGGAAGTTGCGGAAAAATTTTCTGACGTTGAAGTTATTGTAAATGTGCAGGGTGATGAACCTTTGATTGAGGCAAGTTTGATTGATGAACTTGTAGCGCAATTTAGTGATGAAAATTTACAAATGGCAACCGTCGCCGTTGAACTTCATGACGAAGAGGAAATGAAAAATCCCAATAATGTCAAGGTAGTTTTGGACAAAAAAAATAATGCGCTATACTTTTCGCGGTCGCTGATTCCTTTTCCGAGAAATATCGGCAAGGCAAAAGTTTACAAGCACATTGGGATTTACGCTTATCGTAGAAAATTTTTATTGGAGTATGCGAAAATGGATTCTACGCCGCTTGAGGAAAGTGAATCGCTTGAACAGTTACGCGCACTTGAAAACGGTTATAAAATTCGCGTAATTAAAAGCGATTGTAAATTTATCGGCGTTGACACTGAGGAAGATTTAAAATTAGTCAATGAAATTTACAAAAATAATTCTTAATTCTACATTCTTAATTCTTAATTAAAAAATCCCCCGCGCAGATTATTTTACTGCGTTGAGGGACTTTTTTATTTTTATCACAAATTTTTTACAAATTTTCTTTAGCGATGTCGACAAGTTTTGTAAAGGCGTTGGGATCGGAAACTGCCAATTCAGCCATCATTTTTCTATCGACGGCAACTCCCGCCTTCGTCAACCCGCAAATAAGTCTGCTGTAAGAAATGCCGTTAATACGAGCCGCCGCATTAATACGGGTAATCCACAGACGACGAATTTCACGTTTTTTAACACGACGGTCACGATGCGCGTAATAACCCGCCTTCATAACCGTTTCGTTAGCTTTTCTGAAAAGTTTACTCCTTGCTCCGCGATAACCTTTCGCGAGCTTGAGTATTTTTTTATGGCGTTTATGTGCAGTTACGCCTGATTTTACTCTTGGCAAATTTAACCCTCCAATCTAAAAGTTTTAAGCGTAAGGCAACAATTTTTTGACGCGGGCGCGATCTGCCGCCGCCGCCAAAGTTGCTTTACGGAGATTTCTTTTACGTTTAGGAGATTTTTTTTCCAAGATATGACTTTTATACGCTTTATTGCGTTTAAATTCGCCGCTACCGGTTACTTTGAACCTTTTTGCTGTCGCTCTGTGCGTTTTGATTTTGGGCATTTTCGGTATCCCCTCCCTTTGTAGTAGTTTTCTTACTTTTTTGCGCCTTCGGTGAGAGAATCATTGTCATATTTTTACCTTCGAGTTTAGCGGAGCGTTCGACGCTTACCGTATCGCCCAAAGCCTTTGCAATTTTGTCAAGAACAGCGTTTCCAATTTCGGGGTGTGAAAGCTCACGTCCGCGAAACATTATTGTAACTTTAACCTTGTTACCTTCTTCGATAAATTTTTTGGCATTTTTCAGCTTGACATCAAAATCGTGCTGTTCGATATTCGGTCTGAGTTTTACTTCCTTGATGGTAATTACTTTTTGTTTTTTACGCGCTTCTTTTTCGCGTTTTTGCTGTTCGTAGCGGTACTTGCCAAAGTCCATAATTTTACAAACCGGCGGACGAGCCTTCGGCGCAACTTCAACTAAATCAAGATGACGTTCCTCCGCCAATCTTAATGCGTCTCTGGTCTGCATTATTCCGAGTTGCTCGCCATTTTCGTCTGTCACGCGGACTTCACGAATACGAATTTCTTCATTGATTCTCAAACTGTCTCTACTAATTGGAAATCCCCTCCCTTTAGCGCAAATTAAAATAAGGACGTTAAACCGCCCTATCTCATAAAAATTTCCTATTCAAAAATTTTAACCAAGTCAATGTTACTCAACCGGTGAGAAGTTAGGGCTTCTACTTAACGCGGGAAGTTTAACATACCGATTCTTTTATGTCAATAAAAAATTTTTTGGTCAAGTTTCATAAGATTTATTTTAATCAATTAATTTTAAGAACTAGAGGCGTTGAATAAATCATTTTAACCAAATAGTCTTCTTTGAATTTCATTGAGCCATAATTTAAAATATTTATCAAATTCTTTTAAGGTCTGCCCTTCTTGCTTAAAAAATATGTTTTAATTTTATCCAATTTCTCGTTTGAATTGTACACGAACGATTAAATTTTTCAATTAATCAACACGCTCTGATTTTCATTTCTCTTATCAAGAAAAAAGCTCGCTAAAATCGCATACGGCGATTGTTTTTGTGCGACCCTTCAATTTAACTTTACCAACACACTTTTAGGTTGCAAGTCCCGGAAACATTGAAATTAACCATGCCTTAAATGCGTCGGGATTACGAGTCTGAATCAAAACTGTACCCGGTCCGCGAAATCTGCAAACTAATCCTTCGCCGGAAGTTATGCTTGAAATAATCCCGCTTGACGCCTTTTCAATTTTGTAACTCATATAATCGGGCCAAGCTACCAAATGCCCGTTGTCAATAATAACTTCTTCGCCATCCTCAATATTTATGGGATGAATTACGCCATAACTCGATACAAAAACTGTGCCGCGTCCACTGACATTTAAGACAAAAAATCCTTCGCCGCTAAAAAGTCCGCGCGAAAGATTTTGTAACTTCGTATTGACATCAACGCCGCTTGTCGCCGCTAAAAATCCATCCTTCTGCACCATCAAGCCGTAACTGCCGTCAAGTTCCAAATCTAAAATTCCGCCCGGTTGTGCATGTCCAATTAAAACTTCGCCGTCGCCGCGATTAGCCGCCAATTCTTGAAAGAACATACTTTCGCCGGATAAAAATTTCCTTGCAAGTCCGCTTAAAATTCCGCCTTCCAATTTCCCTTCAACATCAACTGTCGAGGACATGGCAATCATAGCGTCCGATTCTGCCTTAATCTTTTCGCCGCGTTTCAAATAAATTCTGACAACGGGAAAAGCTTCCGGATACAAAATTTCATATCGCATAAGTTCACCTCAAATTTTTTTGTTAAGAATTATATCAAACACCTAATTAAGCGTCTATAAAAATTTTTCTGAAACATGGGCGTTTCATGAAAATTTCTGATCAAAACGTTATACTTCGAAAAAAGAGTGAAAGAAAAAGCCAAAATATTTTTCCTAAATAAGAAGTATCCGGCAAAATCTTTTGAATTGCCTTCTTAAAATTTATGAAAAGACCGTGATTTAATGAAAAAATTTTCTTGACGTAAAGAAATTTCTATGCTAACATTATCTGCGTTGAAAGAAGCGGCGCCTTCGTCAAGTGGTTAAGACACCGCCCTCTCACGGCGGGTTCAAGGGTTCGAATCCCTTAGGCGTCATAAATAAAACGCTGACGTTGCCGGTTGCCGGTAGCGTCATTTTGCATTATAGGAGGAAATTATGACTGAAAAAATTTTTCGTTCAAACATTCAAATTGCCGTTGAAAAGGTTCGTGTGGAAAATCCCCTCGCACCTTCGATAACCAACACCGTCACTCAAGATTTTGTTGCCAACGCCCAACTTTCAATAGGCGGCTCGGCGGCAATGTTTTATCTGCCTGACGAAGGCGAAACTATGGCAAATTTAGCCCGCGCACTTTACATAAATCTTGGGACAATGTTTCCTTTTTACGCTGAAACAATTCCGCGTACTCTTCGCGCCCTTAAAAATACGAAGACGCCGTTTGTACTTGATCCCGTAGGAATTGGTTTTGGAAATTTGCGAACTGAACTTTTTACGCAGATGAAAAATTTCAAACCTACGATAATTCGCGGCAATCCTTCTGAAATTATTGCGCTTGCAAAACTTTGGGATTTAAACGATCACGAAGGCGGACAAGTTCGCGGCGTTGATTCGACTGAAAGCGTTGATGAGGCGGCATATTCGGCGATAAGATTAGCAAAATTTACGGGCGGCGCAGTTGCAGTTTCCGGCGCGAAAGATTTAATCACGGACGGCGCAGTTGCAATTTATTCTTCAGGCGGTTCTACGCTTTTCTCGAAAATTACAGGTAGCGGTTGCGCATTAGGCGGAGTCATGGCGATTTATTTAACGGTTGCCAGTCCGATAATCGCGGCGTTTACCGGTGCGGCAATCTTCAACTGCGCGGGAACTCGTGCCGCTGAAAAATTTTCTACGCCTGCAAGTTTCAAGACAGGATTTTTGGATGAACTTTACAAAGTCAGCGCGGCGGATGTTGCGTCAAGCGAATTTCAAGTTTTTAAGTGCTAAGGAAATTTTATGAGAAAAAATTTTGATTTATCGGCATATCTTGTAATCGGTTCTGAAAATACAAATAAGCCCGTCGAAGAAGTTGTTAAGGCGGCGGTAATGGCGGGCTTTACTTTTGTTCAGATTCGTGAAAAAAATTCTTCTGTGCGGGAAATAATTTCTACGTTGGAAAAATGCGCGGAAATAATTTCTGAACTCGGAAAAAGTTCAAGCGTTTCACTTGTCGTCAATGACAGATTAGATATTGCATTGGCGGCGATTGAGCGCGGCATTAAGGTTGACGGCGTACACGTCGGGCAAAGTGATATTCCTGTTGACGTGTGCAGAAAATATCTTGGCGAAGAAAAAATTATCGGGCTTAGTGCGCGGACGGAAAATCTGATTGACTACGTTAAAACTTTTGACGTTAAAGACATTGATTATTTTGGTGCGGCTCCCGTTCATACGACGCCGACTAAACTTGACGCGGGATTAACGGCTGAAGGTAAACTTATCACGCATAATTTTGAGGAACTTTCCAAACTCGCGCAGATTAGCCCGATACCTATAGTTGCCGGCGGCGGAGTCAAGCTTAATGATATTCCGCAACTTGCCGCTACAAAAGTTGCAGGATTTTTTGTCGTTTCAGCTGTTGCGGGGGCTGAAAATCCTTTTAATGCGGCGGCTGAACTTGTCAACGCTTGGAAAAGTTTTAAAACAAGATGACGCGCATATTTTCAAGGAATTTTTTTGTTGAAATATTATTACCAAAGTGATATACTGCGCGGCGCAGAAAGAAGGTGAATTTTAATGAATAACTTGAAAAAAATTGGATTTATAGGTACTGGCATAATGGGTTCAGCTATGGCGAGGCATTTAATGGACGCGGGATTTGAAGTCAGCGTTTACAATCGCACGAAGGCTAGGGCGCAAAGTCTTATAGATCGCGGCGCGAAATGGTGTGATACCGTCAGTGAATGTGCCAAGAATCAAGACGTTGTAATTTCAATCGTCGGTTATCCCAAAGACGTTGAGCAGATTTATCTTGCGGCGGACGGCATTGTTAATTCCGCGCAGGCTGGTACTTACCTTGTTGATATGACAACTTCCTCACCGATTTTGGCTGAGAAAATTTTTGACGCGGCTAAAAATAAAAATCTCCGCGCAGTTGACGCTCCCGTTACAGGTGGCGACGTTGGCGCGAAGAATGCAACGCTTACGATTTTGGTCGGCGGTGAAAAGGAAGATTTTAACGCCTTGAAACCGGTCTTTGAAGTTATTGGAAAAAATATTGTTTACGAAGGCAAGGCTGGCGCGGGGCAGAAAACTAAAATTGCGAATCAAATTGCCATTGCCGGAACTTTAGCGGGAGTATGTGAGGCGTTTGCATATGCTAAGGCGTCGGGGCTTGACGTTGAAAAAGTTTACTCGGCAATCTCAACAGGTGCGGCATCAAGCTTTCAGATGACAGGCGTTGCGCGTCAAGGATTGGACGGAAATTTCAAGCCGGGATTTATGCTGAAACATTTGGGTAAAGACTTAGCGATTGGCAATGAAACTTCGACGGCTTACGGCGCAACCTTACCGATTCTTGCAATGGTACTTCACGAAGTCCGCAAAATGGAAGAGTCGGGATTCGGCGCGGAAGGAACTCAAGCTTTACTGAAATATTACGACGTTTTATCTTGATTGTCGGAATTTGAATTTTGATTGTCGGAGCTTTCGTCCTTAACGTCGATATTTTCTTGAACGTCGGAATTATCCTGTGCGTTTAAATTTTCCTGATTGTCAGCATTTTCTTGAGCGGCTTTTTCCTTTTCGGCTTTTTTTCTTGCCCACGTTGCCTTTGCTGATACGCTCATTTTAGCACGCGTTTCATCGCTAAGGTGAAATCCTTTTTTTCCTTTATTCCAAGGAACTTGTCCCAAATGTGCTTCACTATTTTTTTTTACGGGTTTCAGGAGTATGGTGCTTTCCGAAGAAAGGATTTTTTTCACCGGTACGACTGGCTGACATTTTAGCGCGTGTTTCATCGCTGAGATTTTCGCGCTTATGCGATTCTGACATTTTAGCGCGTGTTTCATCGCTTGGGTGCTTATTAAGGTGCGCTTGTCTGTCTTTTTCGCGTGCTTCGTCCGTGTGATGCTTTCCGAAGAAACCATTCTTTTCGCCTTTCATTCTTTCAGAGTGGGCGGCTTTTTGCTCGTCTGTCCAAGGTACGCCTTTGTTAGCCGGCGGTTTACCGTACATTGAGCCATTTTCGCCACTCAATTTGGCAGATATTATGGCTCGCGTTTCTTCTGTATGGTGCTTGTTAAACATAGGGTTTCTTTCGCCGCTATAATCTCTGGCAAGTGCATTTTTACGCTGTTTTTCGCGAGTATCTTCAGATACTTCAATGTGACCGATGCCGCCATGCGTTTTGTTATAGCCCTTAGGATAAACGCAATCGAAGAAGGCTACCCAATACTTTTCGCGTTCGTCAATGTTTTCTCCGAGAATATGCTCCTCAACAGTCCACCAATCCCAATTTCCTTCCCAGCCGATTCTGTTAATTTCTTTGTCAATGAACTGTTTCTTGCCGCGCTTATGCTGACGAATGCGCTTGTACACGTCCTGACACGTAACGCCGACATAAAATTTGTTCATGGGTACGCCCCAAATGACATAAACCGAAAAGTTCAAGACAGGTTGACAATCTGCGTTGTTTTTGCTATTATTCAAATATAGCAACTCCCTTCTGTAAGTTTGTGGTTTACAAGCTAATTGTACAGAGGGGATAAAAATTTGTCAAGAATTTATATTTTTTGTTAGGAGATGTAAACTAAAGTGTTAGATGAGTGGAAGAAATTCCTGCTCCGCGGGAATATTTTAGATTTATCTGTAGGTGTCATAATTGGCGGAATTTTTGGAAAAATTGTGTCATCTTTTACGTCAGATATTTTAATGCCTCCTTTGGGCATGTTAGTTGGAAACATGGATTTCTCGAACTATTTCATAGATTTATCGGGCGGAGATTATGCGTCATTGGCGGCTGCTAGGGAGGCGGGCGCACCTGTCATAGCCTACGGCGCGTTTTTAAATACGTGTCTTGATTTTGTTATTATGGGGACAGCAATTTTCCTCCTGTTAAAACAGGTGAATCGCTTGATGCCGAAAGCACCTGAACCGAAAGCACCGCGTGTTTGCCCGTACTGCAAAGAAACAGTTGCTGATGACGCGGTTAAATGTTCGCATTGCGCATCGGATATTGCGGGAAAATAAATTTAGATAAAACCGTAAACTAAAAGGACACTTGATGAAAATCAGGCGTCCTTTTTTAGTTGTAAAAAGAAAAAATTTCTGTAAAATAGAGGGGCGCAAGGACGCGCCCCCGCCCGCGCAAGTCTAATTTTATTTAGTTGCAAAAATTTCTAATTCTTAATTTTCTTAATTAAAAAAAGACCGACGACATAAGCCGCCGGTCAAGCCCGATTATGGGCTAAATTTTATCTAGAAGTTTTTAATCCTAACCGTTAAGTTTTAATTACCTTACTGGAGCAAGGACAACACTGCACTGGAATTTTGATTCGCCTGCGCCAACATTGATTGAGCCGCCTGCAAGAGTACGTTATTCTTGGTGTAGTTGGTCATCTCTTTTGCCATATCGGCATCTCTTATGGTAGATTCAGCTGCCGTGACGTTTTCGCTGGAAGTCGTCAAGTTGCTCGCCGTGTAGTCAAGTCTTGCCGAAATAGCACCAATCGTCGTCTGCTGATCGAGTGCTTTATTTAATGCGTTATCAAACGCCGAAACTGCCGCATTCGCCGCCGCGCGAGTAGTAATCTGAATTGTCGTGCCGTCTCTACCTTTGAGACCCAACGCCTCCGAACGCATATCCATCAAGCCGACTTTAATTGCCTGATTCGCCGACGCACCTACTTGGAAGGATACAGAGCCGTCAGCCGTTGTATTTGCCGCGTAAATCGTCGTCTTAAATGCGTCTAAGGCAGTATTCGTAGCTTTCTTGACATTACCTTCAGCGTCCGAAATACTTATAGACAAGCCGGAAATCTGCCCTTCAAGTCCGGTGTGTGCAGCGTGGAATGTCAATGCGTTTTCGCCGTCTTTAGTACCAACTGCTTTGCCGGATGCCGCCGTACCAATAGAATTGTCAGTACTAATATTTTCATCATTGTCAACAAAGTAAGTGGCACTTGCAGAACTGGGGAATTTAAACGTTTTACTCGTAGCAGTATTCGTTGTAACACTAAATGTTTGATTTGCTATAGCGGAAGAGGCCGTTAAACCGGTAGCTGAATGTGCAACCCTCAATCCACTAAGCTTAGTTGTTCCTGAACCTGTAAGTTTGAGGTTACCGTCACCGTTATTAAATGAGAGTTCCACTTTTGTGGTAGTGCCTTCAGAAATATCTGAAATACCGTAAGTATGCCCATTGAAAACAACAGAATCAAATTTCGCATCGTAAGTAATTTCTTGCTTAAGTGTTGTGGTCTCGGCAGCATCGCTCTTTACTCTCTCAAGAGCTCCTGTACTTGCATCAAAAGTCCATCCATCACCAACCGTATTCTTTATGGTACCATCATAGTGATAGAGAACTTCATAAATATTTCCGGAACCATCGGTCATATATGTCGACAATTCTTTAGTGGCGACATTATTTCCAATAAGTCCGCCACTTCCAACTTTTAATGTAGTAGTATCAGCTTTAAGTGTAAAAGAACTACCAGTAAATGTAACATTTGTTGTAGATTGTGTAAGAGTATCAACAAATGCTCCGCCTGCCGCCTTTCCGCCGTTGGTAGCAGTGTTAAGCATTTGATAAATATCACCAAGACGCGTGGTATTTTCGACGGAAGTAAGAACACTGACATAAGTTTTGCCGCCCATTATGAAGGAAACGGTAACTCTGTCACCGGTGTTAATTTCAAGGTTTTCACCGTTACGATTTTGAAGATTTACGAGAGCAGTATTGATGTTGGTGTTGACAGAAAGTTTGTCATTAGTCATATGAGTTGCAACAGCACTGCCTGATTGTGCGCGTGAACCTTCAAGCAAATATTTGCCGTTAAAAGTGATTAATGCGTTATCGTCGATTTGGTCGATAAGCTGATCGAGTTCCTTTTGAATAGTTGCGCGGTCGTCGTCGGTGTTGGTATCGGACGCGGCGTCAATAGCTTTTTGCTTAAGTGTGCGAAGAATGTCGACGGTTCTTTCGACAGCACCTTCAGCGTTTTTCATAAGGCTGGACGCATTTTGAGAGTTTTGATTAGCCTGATCGAGAGAACGGATTTGGACGCGCATGCGCTCAGAAATTGCATAACCGGACGCGTCATCTTTCGCAGTATTGATTTTAAGACCGCTGGCGACCTTCGACAAACTATCCTGCAACGAAGTATTATTTCCGTTGAGGGTAGCGAGGGTACGTACCGCGCTCATGTTGTTTTTGACTACCATTGCCATTGTAGTTTCCTCCTTGGTTTTAATAAAAACGTTTTTATCCTTCTGACGGTATCCTTGCCGTCGTAGAAATAAGCAGACACTTCGGCGGAGACTGACCGTCGCCAATTTCCAAACGTACCGTCACGCGTATAACGGACGACGCCGAAAGTTGCGTATTACCGTTCCGCAAAAACTCCGATCGAAATGTACTTTAAATGACTTTACAAATTTATCGAAGTTTAGACATTAATTCTTAAGCAATTATAAATGTCAACGAAAAAAAAATCAATCACTTAGAAAAAATTTTTTTAATTAGGGCTTGTTGGTAAACTCTCACTTTGTAATTTTTTGTATTTATTAAATCTACTTTTCTTTTGGCTTGGTATAAATTTTTATATTTAAATCTACTTTCTTTTGGCGCAAAATTTAAAATCGAGGAGTTGCTGCGTTATTACATTCATTTTTAACAGCCCCTAAATTTTTTGAGTTTATCGCCGGTAAAAAATTAGGTTTAGATAAATATTTTTAATGGAATTTTAATGTAAATTCGCCTCATAAGTGTTGATTGCACTTTTTTAGTAGGATATAATGTAAAAAATTACACTGGAATTTTTTTGGGGAGGAATTTTTATGGCAACTCAACAGGACATTATGAAATCTTTTGTAAATTCTTTAGACAAGACTAACCTTAGAGGTGTTGCTGCAGTCGATGAGGCTTTGAAAGCCGGTTCAAATTTCGACAGCTATGATGATTTGCTGAACAGTTTTCTTTCTGACAGAAGAAACGCGGCAAGCGCGGATGCTTTTCTCAAAGACTATTGCGGCATCAATCTTGACAACGACGACACGGGCGCAATCACCGGCTACGACGCGGGAGGTACAACCGTCAAAACAGCTGAGTCAATCGTCCCTGAAGTTTATCCCGACGAATCGATTTACCCTTCCGGTACAAGTTTTTCTTACAAGGGCTTAACCGTCAAAGTACCTGAAAAAAGTACGCTCAACGAAACTCAACAGAAAATTATAGCCGGACTTTATACTTGGTGGGTTAGAGGCGGTGTTGAACTTGTAGCCGAAACTTACGGTATCAGCTTTAGTGACAGCGACGCAACTTTCAAAGAGATAACCGTTGATTTCAATGGAGAAAGTCAGTATTCGTATATGTCGAATTACATTACTTATAGCTATTATCCTTCCTCCGGCGAAACGGTCAATATGGCTTGGCATATTAACAGCGACCGTTTTACAAGCCTTAATTCTTCTGATCAAAATGGTGCCGGTGATTTTCTTTCTGAAGATACCTACTTGGATAGAATTATTGCCAGAGCTATTTCCAGATCTTTGATGATGTCACAAATTAACTACGAATATGAACTTCCCGCTATCGTAGGCAGAGGAATCTCCTACGTTGTTGAAGGCAGTGATGATCGTTTGAAAGATGAAATTACGGAAATTGCTAATGATTTCGACAAAATGCTTTTATTCTCAACATACAATGAACGTCTTGACGCAGGTATTAATAAAGCAACTGATAAGCAGGATAATGCTATGGGCTTTATGCTTATGCGTTATTTTGCCAAACAGACGGCAGACCCCACTGTTACAAGCGTATCTGCGACAACGTCTGAGCAAACAGTTACAGAATATATTGTAGATGGTGCGCTTAATAGCAACGTGGTAAATATTTACAACGGCAATGTTTATTATATAAATGATAACAACGGCACGATAATTATTGACAGCAACGTTGAAGGCGACGTTACTAATAATACCACCGTTGATAATTCCACGACGATTATTAAGGAAGGTAACACCTACACTTACAACGGCGGCGATAAAGTTATTGACAATTATCAGCAGGGCGAAGTTGTAGAATTGGCAAGCGATTATCAGGGTATCGACCTTAACGGCAACAGTTTCTTTGTCAAGTCCAGTAGCGGGCAAGTCGAAATTCAAAACTCGCGCGACAAATTTATTGGTTACAGTGCTAACAGTGAAATGGTTGCTTACTCATACGTAGCAAGCAGTGGCGGTACAGTCAACGGACGCGATAAAACTCAAGCTGAAATTATGATTGGCGCGGACAACGCTAACAATCAAATTTATGCAGGTTCGGGCGGTTCAAGTCTCTGGGGCGGTGCAGGCGGCAACGATATGATGTTTGGCGGCGCAGGTTATGATGAATTTTTCTACGCAGTCGGCGGCGGTTCAGACGTTATTCAAAATGCCGACGATAACGATTTAGTCAACCTTGCAAGCGTCAACCTTTCACAAATCAGCGGCGTTGATGTCAAAGTTGGACAGGTTAATATAAACTTTGTGGACGGAGGAAGTTTGCAAGTACAGGGAAGTTCAAGCGTAGCTTACAGAATTGCTGAAGGAACCTTTAAAGTTAATCAGTCAACCAAGCAATGGTCAGCTAAATAGTTCTTAATATGTATACTGAATATTTTTGTTAAGGCTACTATACAAAAAAATTATAATATGCTATAATTCCTCTTGTATTAAGGAGGAATTTTTTATGAGTGAAATGAAACAGTACGTTGAAGATGTTCTTGCGTTGGTAAAACAGCGCGATCCCGATCAGCCTGAATTTTATAACACGGTGCGTGAAGTTTTTGCGTCAATCGTTCCCTATCTTGAAAAAAATCCGCAGTTCAAAGCGCAGAAAATGTTGGAGCGTATGATTGAACCGGACAGAATTATAACTTTCCGCGTAGTTTGGCAGGACGACAAGGGCGAAACGCATATCAATCGCGGCTATCGTGTTCAAATGAATTCGGCTATTGGTCCGTACAAAGGCGGCTTGCGTTTCCATCCCAGTGTAAATCTCAGCATTTTGAAATTTTTAGCATTTGAACAGGTCTTTAAAAATTCGCTTACAAGTCTGCCGATTGGCGGCGGTAAGGGCGGTTCTGACTTCGATCCCAAAGGTAAATCTGACAACGAAGTTATGAGATTTTGCCAAGCATTTATGACTGAACTTTATCGCCATATCGGTCCTCACGTTGATGTACCGGCAGGCGATATTGGAGTTGGCGGACGCGAAATCGGCTATCTTTTCGGACAGTACAAGCGTATTCGTGATGCTTATGATGCGGCAGTTTTGACGGGTAAAGGTTTGACTTACGGCGGAAGTTTGACACGTACTGAAGCGACCGGTTACGGCTTGCTTTACTTTGTGAAAAATATGCTCGACGAAAAAGGAATCAGCTTGAAGGATAAAACCGTTGTAATCAGCGGCGCGGGCAACGTTGCAATTTACGCTATTCAGAAGGCTCAGGAAATGGGTGCTAAAGTTGTAACTTGCTCTGATTCTAACGGATATGTTTATGACGCTGAAGGAATTGATTTGGCGGCTGTCAAGGATATTAAGGAAGTTAAGCGCGGACGTATTTCCGAATATGTTAAATATCGTCCCAATGCTGAATATCATGAAGGCTGTCGCGGTGTTTGGTCAGTTAAGTGTGATATTGCGTTACCTTGTGCGACGCAGGGCGAAATTAATTTGGAATCGGCAAAACTTCTTATCGCTAACGGTTGCCAAGTCGTAGCTGAAGGTGCGAATATGCCTTCGACGCTTGAAGCGATTGAATATTATCTGCAGAGTAAAATTCTCTTTGGACCTGCAAAAGCGGCTAATGCAGGCGGCGTAGCAGTTTCTGCGCTTGAGATGAGTCAAAATTCCGAGCGTCTGAGTTGGACGTTTGAAGAAGTTGATGAACGTCTTAAGGGTATTATGGCTAATATCTATCGTAACGCGAAGAAAAATGCTGAAGAGTACGGAGACCCCGACAACTTAGTAATGGGAGCGAATATCGCAGGTTTTAAAAAAGTTGCAGAGGCTATGACGGCTCAAGGTATGGTTTAAGCTGTTATCGTAGGTTAAGCCTATAAAAACAGAATCGGTTGGAGAAATTTTTTCCAGCCGATTTTTTAAATTTAAATTAGAAATTTTTTAGTTTTTAAATTTACTTTTCTTTTGGCACAAAAGTTATTCCTTGTGCGCCCCTCCTATTCTGACTTTATCAAAAATTTTATAAAGGTGTGTTTATATTGAAAAAATTTTTTAGTTTAATCGTAGTGACTATGATAATTTTTTTTATGACGGGTTGCGGCAATGATAAAGTTGAAAGTGTTCCGGATAAAATTTTCGCGCAGATTGATGACGATGCAAACAGAAAAGTTTATCTCAAAAATAAACCTGAAAAAATTGTTGTAACGTCAGCGTCATTTCTTGAACCCCTTCACGAAGTCGGCGGAAATATCGCAGGTCGTCCCTCGTCAAAAACTAATACTCCGGATTGGGCGAAAAATATTCCTGAAATCGGTCAAGTTTATCAAATTGATGTCGAAAAACTTTTAGCATGCTCGCCAGACTTGGTTATTGTCAACAAAGGTATGAATGAAAAACTTTTGAGTGTGCTTGACGAAAATAATATTCCCGCGCTTGTGCTTGATATGAAAACTTATGACGACGTGAAACGCGAAGTGAAAATTTTTTCGCAACTTACCGGCAACGTTGACAAGGGCAACGAAATTATAAATAATATGGACGCTGAAATTAAAAATATTCTCGACAACGCGCCTAAAGAAAAATTCCGCGTGGCAATTCTTCACAGTACCGCGCAGGGTTTAACCGTTCAACTTGACGGAAGCATAGCGGGTTGTATCGTAAAAATGTTTGGTTGGGAAAATGTTGCCGAAGGTATGACGCCACTTGAAAATAATCCCGATGCCGCTCCGTATAGTATGGAGACTTTAGCCGCGCAGAATCCCGAAATAATTTTTGTCACGAGTATGGGAAATATCGATGACATTAAATCAAATATGCAAAAAACCATCGCCGAAAATTCCGCATGGAAGACGATTGGAGCTATTAAAAATAATCGCATTTATTATTTGCCTCAAGATTTATTTTTACTGAGTCCCGCCCTTCGCTATCCTGAGGCTGTAAAATTTATTCGCGATTTAGTCAGCGATTGAGGAAATTTTATTTTTGTGATACAATATAGAAAATCTGAAAGGAAGTTTTAATTTGAAGAAAGAGATTAACGCGTTTGATTACGCGGGCGACATTTTTAAGGCATTGCCGAAAGGAATTTTGCTTGTAAGTGAAGCCGAAGATTGCGTAAATGCCATGACAATCGGCTGGGCGACTTTAGGCATTGAGTGGGGGACGCCGATTTTTGCGGTGTATGTTCGTGAAGGGCGTTTTACTCGTGAACTGATTGACCGTACAGGCGAATTTACGGTTTGCGTTCCCTACGGCGAAAAATATTCCAAGCAGGCAACGAAGGCTATAGGAATTTGCGGAAGTAAAAGTGGTCGTGACGTTGATAAACTTGCGCAGGCAAAAGTTACGACGATTGACGCTGAAATTGTTCGTCCGCCCGCGATTAAGGAATTGCCTTTAACGATTGAATGTCGCGTAGTTTTTCAGCAAATTCAACCGGTTAAAGAAATTGCTCGTCAGTTTGAAAAATTTTATCCCGCCGATAAATTAGACGAATACGGCGGGGGG
>FLNU01001270.1_pt1 | contig 17350 bp, 19 predicted proteins | sample 1140361 | NCBI WGS metagenome assembly FLNU01 (sample SAMEA3878206, study PRJEB12797) | bioreactor metagenome | biome: Moose rumen | place: Sweden | collected 2011-10 | reverse complement strand
GAGTGCCGCGCCAATTTTTTTAAGCGTCGCCAAATTGACATGCGAGCCGTTGACAAGAATATTATTTTTAGCGGCGTTGCGATTAACCTTGCGCTTTATGATTAAAACTTCGTCGTCGTCAATATCAAATTCACTCAACAAAGTTTTGACTGCAGAATTTTTTTCAGGCAAAAATACCGCCTCAACGCTAAATTCTTCACAACCTGCGCGAATCTGATTGGTATTTGCACGTTGACCCAGTACCGCGCCGAGAGCGTCGATTAAAATGGACTTACCCGCGCCGGTTTCGCCCGTCAACACGTTAAGCCCTTCGTTAAATTCCAATTCAATTTTTTCAATCAGCGCAAAATTTCTTACGCTTAAATTTTTTAACATTTTATTTTCCTGTAGAACCGCGTTTAGTCAAAGGCTTACCTTCCGCGCAGAGTGGACAATTTTCAGGCTCGTAAGTCTCAACGTCCATATGAAGTAAAGCATAATTCGGCACGTTATCAAAAGTTGCCTTTCCGCCCGATCTGTCAACCAACATTGCAACCGCTACAGGTACGCCGCCAAAATTTTTCACAACGTCAATAACTTCACGAATCGAACCGCCGGTAGTTACAACATCTTCGACAATCAAAACTCTTTCGCCTTCGTGGAGAGTAAAGCCGCGTCTGAAAGTCATCTTGCCTTCAACACGTTCAGTAAAAATTGCGCGAGTTCCCAACGCCTTACCCGTTTCATGTGCAAGAATAATTCCGCCGGTTACAGGTCCGACAACCGTCTCAATATGCGCGTCTTTGAAATGTTCCGCCATAGCTTGACAAAGTTTTTCGGTATACTTAGGGTGTTGCAGGACATTAAATTTTTCGACGTAGTGAGGACTGTGCAAGCCCGAAGTCAGCTTGAAATGCCCCGTCATAATCGCGCCCGTCTCTACAAGTAAATCGTAAACTTCCTTTTCAGTCATATGTTACACCTCGCTAATCTCATCTAAAATTTTCTGCGCGGCAGATTTGGGATTATCAGCCTTAGTAATCGGTCTGCCGACGACAAGATAATTTGCGCCGTTTTTAATTGCACTTGACGGCGTAGCAATTCGACTTTGATCATTAACCGCACTGCCAGCAGGACGAATACCCGGCGTAACAATCAAAAAATCTTCGCCGCAATTTTCACGAATCAGTTTAGCTTCATTGGGAGACGCTACAACGCCATCAACGCCGGCTGATTTTGCAAGTTTGGCAAGACGTACAACCTGCGCGGAAATTTCCAGTTGACTGTAGCCGAGCCCTTCCCAATCAGTTTGATTAATGCTTGTTAAAATTGTTACGGCAATTAATTTCGGCTTGACGATACCGAGTCGCGCAGATTCTTCACGTAATTTATCGGCGGCAGTCTTCATCATCGTGTAGCCGCCCGTCGCGTGTATGTTGACAATATCCGCGCCCAAATTCATCAATGAACAAAGTCCTTGTGCCGTCGTGTTGGGAATGTCACAAAGTTTTAAGTCGAGGAAAATTTTCTTGTCAAGACTTTTCAGCCAATCTAAAACGTCAATGCCGACGCTATAAAAAAGTTCCATACCGACCTTGTAAAAATTTACGCTGTCGCCAAGTTCAGTGACTAAATTTTTTACGTCGTCAAAATGATGAAAATCCAACGCTACGATTAATCTTTCATCCGCCATAAAAATTCTCCTTTATTTTACCTTTCCTACAATTTCGCTGATATTTTCAAGTCCGCGACTTTGCAAATAAATTTCCAAGTCTGCAATAATTTTCATCGTAACAGTTGGGTCAATAAAATTTGCCGTCCCGATCGCAACGGCACTTGCTCCCGCCAAGAAAAATTCTACCGCGTCCGCGCAGGTTCGTATCCCGCCCATACCAATCACGGGAATTTTTACCGCCTTAGCAACTTGATAAACCATTCTCACGGCAACAGGTTTAATCGCCGCTCCCGATAATCCGCCCGTAATATTTCCAAGCGTCGGTTTCCACGTGTCAATATTAATCTGCATTCCAATCAGCGTGTTTATCAGCGAAATACAATCAGCTCCCGCAAATTCAACGGCAAGCGCAATTTCCGCAATGTCAGCAACGTTGGGGCTAAGTTTGACGATAACAGGCTTGCTTGTATTTTTTTTAGCTGTCTCCGTAACTTCAGACGCCGCCTTAGGACTTGTGCCGAATATTATTCCGCCGTCTTTCACGTTGGGACAGGAAATATTTAACTCAATCGCCGCAATTCCGTCAATGTCCAAAAGCTTTGCAAGCTCGCCGTAATCCTCGACACTTGAACCGCTGATATTTACAATGACATTCATGTTATTTTTTATGCGCGGAAGAATTTCAGACAAAAAATTTTCTATTCCGGGATTTTCAAGACCGATTGAATTAAGCATTCCCATTGACGTTTCAGCAATCCTTACGCCTTTATTTCCACTGCGCGGCTTGAGAGTAATGCACTTCACCATAACGCCGCCAAGTTTATCCAGCTCCACGAAGTTTGCAAACTCTTCACCAAATCCGAAAGTCCCAGACGCGGCAAGTATCGGCGTATTCATTTTTATGCCGCAAATTTCCGTTTTTAAAAGTTCACTCATAATATCAACCTAAAATCAATTTCTGTCCAATTTTGTAGGCATCTTCACATTGTGTTGCCCAATTTTTTTCTTTATATTCAAGTTTATGCTGTTCGTTGAAAATCGATGATTCATACTTTGAATAATCCTTAAACTGAACCGTATCGTAGGCACGGAGAATTTTCGGCTTAACTCCCAAAATATTTTCCGAAAATCTTTCGTACATACCAGTCAGATGCTCCATATTAAACTGCGTCCAATGATTTTCAGTCATATTCATAGTATAGAAAAATGCGTGCGGAAGTTTTTTAGGAAAGACAGTCGGAATTTCACTGCTGTAAATATAATTTGAAAAGAAAAGCCGCTCAATGAAAGCAATAAGACCTGAAGTCAAATTCATAAAATAAATTGGCGAACCAAAAATTATTGCGTCTGCAGATTTTACATTTTCAAGAATCGGCGTTAAATCGTCCTTCATCGCGCAAATGCCGTGTTCTTTAGTTTTCAGTTTACAGTAAAAGCAACTTGTGCAACCCTTGAACTTCAACGAATACAGATTAATATATTCAGCTTGTGCGCCTGCCTCTTCCGCCCCTTTTACGGCATATTTCAAAAGTTCCGCCGTATTACCGTTTTTGCGAGGGCTACCGTTTATTGCAATTAATTTTTTCATCCTAATTCTCAAAAAATATTTTTATACATTGAAAATAAATTCCCGCGCGTCGAATACAGGACCGTCTTTGCAAACTTTTTTTCGCCCGCTTGTTGTCTCAATCGAACAACTTAAACACGCACCCAATCCGCAAGCCATACGACGTTCAAAAGACATTTCACAAGGCAAGCCGTTAGCAATCGCCTCCAACGCAACGCCATTCATCATAACTTCAGGACCACAGGTGTAAACCGCCGAATATTTTGAGGACGCCATAATTTCCGGCAAATAATCCGCAACAAAACCTTTGCGACCGTAACGATAACTGCCGTCGTCCGTAATAACAAAAATACTTCGCACTGCGGGAAGGTGTACAAATTCCCTAATCCAAAAAGTTACTTCGTCCCTATTGCGCCCGCCGATTAAAATTTCAACTTCGCGCAGTTTTTCAGCGACACTTAAAAGCGGAGCCATTCCCATTCCACCGCCGACAAGTAAAACTTTACTGCTGTAATTTGTACTGAAACCTTTGCCAAGCGGAGCTACAAGATTTAACGTCATCCCTGCCTTCAACGTCGATAAAAATTTTGTGCCGCGTCCTGCCACGCGATAAAACATTTTTACACATTTAATTGTTGATGCAATTCCTATCGGGCGTCTCAACGTAAAAATTTCTGACGGCAACTGTATCTGCGCGAATTGTCCCGCCTGTGCCAAAGTTGCAAGTTCCGGCGCGTCAATCTCCAACTTAAAAATCGTCGGTGCAACTTCGACGTTGGATTTTATTTCACTCTCAAAAATTTTACTCATAGCCCTCCACCCCTAAGCCCTTTAAATTTAATCTCTAATAAGCCAATCAAAAATGTCGCTAAGTTTGACAGACAATCCCTCAATAGTTGAAACTTTCACTTCAAGTTTTGCTTCTGCTCTTTGTTCGTCAGTAAGCTCTTCCCACTCATCTTGATTGTAGTAAATGTATTCCTCGTCGAATTCAAATTTTCCGTCGCGCAGGAGATAAACCGTAATGCTTTCTTTCCAAGGATCAATAAGCCAATATTCCTTAACACCGTTTAATTCGTAAATATCTTTTTTAACGGTAAGGTCGCGTTTCATTGTAGATTTTGAAAAAATTTCTACGACAAAGTCAGGGACGCCGCGAATTGCTCCTTTAAGATTTTTTGAAACGAGGAATTCATTTTCTAAGCTGATGAAAATAAAATCGGGGCTCAAAGTGTTACCGTCGGGAAGTTTAACGTCCGTATGGTCGGCAAAAACATACCCCAACTTGTTCTTTTTTACATAATTTCCAATAGTTGCAATAAGACTGACAACAATGCCACCATGTTTAATATTTGGTGCAGGAGACATAATTTTTTCACCTCCGATAATTTCGTGAAATTCATAGAAAAGCGAATCATTCAGCATTTTTATCAGCCCCTAATTATCTTGGTGAAATTTTTTTTCGCTTATAATTGTATTACACGACCTTCAAAAGGTTTTAAAGCTGCTACTCTGGGATTTTTTTCTGTTCCGATTAAAATGTTACGGCGTTGAAAATCTTTCGGCAATGTTACGGTATTGGCAGAGAAATTTACTAAAGTTACAATTCTTTTATGCCCCAAAAATCTTGCAAAGGCAAAAATTTCTTCGCTGTCCGCTAAAAGTTCCTCATAATCTCCAAAAGTCAAAATTTCGTTTTCTTGGCGCAGATTTATCAACTTACGATAATAATTCAAAACCGAATCAATATCCGTATCCTCAACATCCGTATTGATTTCAACATAATTTTCATTGACGGGCAACCAAGCTTTACCTTCGCTGAATCCGGCGTTTAAATCTTCATTCCACTGCATAGGAGTTCGGGCATTATCGCGGCTGTTATCGTGTACAAAATTCAATGCCTGCGCAGGACTAAAACCTTCATTCAACGCAAATTCATATTGAGATTTTGACTGAATATCATCATAATCATCAATCGAATCCCAAGCAACATTGGTCATTCCGATTTCTTGTCCTTCATAAATAAAAGGCGTACCGCGCAGAGTTAAAAGAATCGTCGCCAATGCTTTAGCCGCAGATTTTTTATCGGGATTATTCGGCATATAATAATTGACAGAGCGCGGTCTGTCGTGATTCTCAAAGAAAATAGGATACCAGCCGTTATTCTTCGTAGCCTTCTGACTTTCATTCAATGCCTTTTTTAAATCAGTCAATTTCCAATTATTCGGCTTGCACCAAACTTCATTTTCAACCGCAATGCTTGTGTGACTGAACTCAAACAGCATATCAAAAACGCCGTCTTCACCGACCCAATATTTTAATTCGTTCGCCGCAACGCCGTTAGCTTCACCGACCGTGAAAATATCATGTCCGTCAAAAACTTTACGCTTAAATTCATGCAGATAATCCAAAATACCTTTTGTGTTAGCCGTCGCCGTATGAATTGATGACATTTCGTCTTGACCGTCGGGAATACCATCAACAAATTTATTTGGTTTCTTAATGTAAGTTATCGCGTCTACTCGAAAACCTCCAACGCCTTTATCAATCCAAAAATTTGCGGCGTTATAAAGGGCTCGACGAACGGCGGGATTTTTCCAATTTAAATCCGGTTGTTCAACCGCAAAAGTATGAAGATAAAATTGTTGACGTTCCTCACACCATTGCCAAGCACTGCCGCCAAAAATACTGCGCCAATTCGTAGGAGGATCGCCGTTAGGTTTAGCGTCGCGCCAAATATACCAATCAGCCTTCTGGTTAGTTGTATCCTTTTTTGATTCAAGAAACCAGCTATGTTTGTCGGAAGTGTGATTGAAAACCAAATCCATAACGACGCGAATTTCTCTGGCTTTAGCCTGCTCAATGAGTTCATCAAAATCTTGCATCGCGCCAAAGTTTGAATCAATCGCCGTGTAATTAGAAATGTCATAGCCGTTATCAACCATAGGTGAAGGATAAATCGGTGTCAACCAAATTGCTCCGACATTAAGCGATTTAAGATAATCTAAATGCGCAGTAATGCCCTTTAAATCGCCCATACCGTTGCCGTTTGTGTCAGCAAAACTTTTCGGATAAATTTGGTAAACAATCGTTTTTTGCCACCATTTTAAAGTATCTTTTGCCTCCACAATCCCACTTCCAAAATTTATAGGGTTAATCATTAAAGCCGCCGTCAAAAACATTGACCGCCGAATAAATTCGCGTCGATTCATATGGATTTACCGTTACTGAAAACTTATAAAAAGTTAAACTTTAATGTTTCATTCCTGCTTCTCAGCGTCCGCTTTTGTTTAACTTACGTCTCACTACTCACGTTTGCTGTAACGCTCCACAGGCTTTAATTCCCCGCTAACGTACGGGTACATATCGCAAGCGTCTTTTTCGTGACGCTCTTGCAATACCAGCAACATTTTCCCTTCATAATATTTAGCAAAAAAGTCTATCTGTACTACGAACAAACTGTCATTGCTTGGTTTTCGCTCGAGTTTGAACCGGGCACGGTGGCAGTTCCCGTTCTCGTCATCTTAATTGACTGCAGCGACATCTTATGAACTACTATTTGAAGCACCGACCTCATAACCGATTAATGAGGACTTTTAACAGCAACACCTGCCTTTAGCTTTTTTTTAGTTTTTACAACTTTTATTAACATATAGTAGGCTGTTATTTAGCCTCTTTATCGGTTTTTAGGAATTAGCTTTTAGGTTATTGCCAATTATTTTCTTGATTAAAATTTTCTTCGTGATGCTCTTCGTGATTTTCTTCATTAGTTGCATTTTGTTCTTCTTCACGAATGAAAAGCAAAACTTCACCGCGCGGAGAGAATTTCCAGCGATATTTTGAAATAGCCTTGAAGAATTCATAGGACGCGCCCGCCCTCAATTCGTCGTGAATTACGATAGCCATAACTTTAACTTTTGAAAGCCACTCGTCAATATCAGGTGCGCTGAAAACTTCTTTTTCCGAACCTTCAATGTCAATTTTGATTAAGTCAATTTGTTCAATGCCGTTTTCCGCAACAATCTTTGAAAGCGTCGTAGTCTTGAAAGATTTTTCGTCACCTTCGCCGGTCTCGACAGTCATATAGCCCGCTTCGCCCATTTCGGTATCTTCAAGGCGTGCAGAAGTTTCTTTATCCCAAATTGCCGATTCGATAACGTGAATGTTGTCATAGAAAATCGTGTTAAAACGCAGGAACTTGAAATTATTTTTATCAGGCTCAATGGAATAAATCTGCGCGTCGGGATAAACGTTTGCAAAGAAAAGCGTGCTGTAACCGATATTGCTGCCGCAGTCGATAATCACTTTGGGCTGAAAATCTTCAGGCAACGGCAAAACATACTTACCTTTTTGGAAAATTTCATCGGCTACAACTTCATCCGACGTTTCGCCGCGATACGTGAAAGGCAGACCATCCAAATCAATCACCTGCAAGCTAAGGCTGCGAATGTAATCAACAGTTTTCATAAATTTTTAACCTCCAATAAACTTAAAAATTCTTAATTCTTAATTCTTAATTAACTCAGCGCGTCACCACCTCCAACATAATCTTGAATTGCTAAAGAGTAGACAAGCCGTCTGTCACGCATGAAAGTCAGCATACGCAAAACTTCCCATGCAGTATCAAGACTTGTCAAGCAGGGGATACCGTGTTCAACCGTCGCGCGTCTGATTCTAAAACCGTCCCGCATAATGTGTTTGCCGGGAGCCTGCGTGTTTACGACTAAATGAATTTTGCTACTCTTAATGCGCTGAATAATATCAACACTACGCTGATGAACTTTGCCGACAACTTCCGCGTCGATACCAATTTTCTGCAAAGCCTTAGCCGTTCCTTCAGTCGCCGCAATTTTAAATCCCAAGTCATAAAAAGCCTTAGCAAGTTGCTTGACTTCCTCTTTATCTTTATCGGCAACCGTGAACAATATGCAACCTTCAATCGGAATATTCATACCCGCGCCGGTTATCGCCTTATATAAAGCTCGCGCGTAGTGATAATCAATGCCCATAACTTCGCCCGTCGATTTCATTTCCGGACCAAGTGAAATGTCAACGTCCTGCATCTTCGCAAAAGAAAATACCGGTGCTTTAACTGCAACATAGGCTTTCGGCTCAACGAGTCCCGTGTAAAATCCCTGTTGCTTGAGAGATTTTCCCAATGCGGCTTGAGTTGCGACGTTGACCATTTTAATATTTGTAACCTTACTCAAAAACGGAACCGTGCGACTGGAGCGAGGATTAACTTCAATGACGTAAACAACGCCGTCCGCCACAACGTATTGGATATTCAACAAGCCCTTGACTTTGAGAGCAAGCGCAAGCCGTTTCGTGTAGTCAGTGATAATGTAAATAATTTTCGACGTTAAAGTTTGCGGAGGATAAACGGCAATGCTGTCGCCGCTGTGAACTCCAGCCCTTTCGACGTGTTCCATAATGCCCGGTATCACAACGTCAACACCGTCAGCTATAGCGTCAACTTCAACTTCAGTGCCTTGTACATATCTGTCAACCAAAACAGGGTGATCTGGCGTAACTTTAACTGCGCGGCTCATATAATCGCGCAATTCCGTTTCGGTATAAACAATTTCCATTGCCCGCCCGCCAAGTACATAACTCGGACGTACCATAACTGGATAACCGATTTCAGACGCACCTTTAATAGCCTCGTCAAGATTGGTTACACTTATTCCTTTCGGTCGCGGTATCCCGACTTCCGTCAAAACTTCATCAAAACGTTCGCGATCTTCTGCGCGGTCAATGTCATCAACCGAAGTACCAAAAACTTTAACCCCCGCGTCATGCAAACTTGCCGCAAGATTTATCGCAGTTTGTCCGCCAAATTGTACGATAACGCCTTCGGGTTGCTCCTTGTGAATAATATTCAAAACATCTTCCGTAGTCAATGGTTCAAAATAAAGTCTGTCCGAAATGTCAAAGTCCGTCGAAACAGTTTCAGGATTGTTATTGATAATGATAGCCTCAATTCCCATTTCGCGCAATGCCCAAACTGAATGAACTGAACAATAATCAAACTCAACGCCTTGCCCGATACGAATAGGACCTGAGCCTAACACGATAACTTTACGCCGCCCGCTGATTTCTACTTCATCTTCTTCTGCGCGGAATGTCGAATAGTAATAAGGCGTAACCGCTTCAAATTCCGCCGCGCAGGTGTCAACCATTTTGTAGTAAGGGAAAATTTTACTTTGAATGCGCATTTGCCGAACTTCTTTTTCAGTATGTTTCGTAAGTTCCGCAATGGATTTATCACAAAGTCCCAAAAGTTTTGCGGCGCGAAGATTACGCAAATTTAAATCTTCCTTCGCCAACTTAACTTCAAAGTCCGTGATATTTTTAATTTTTTGTATAAACCATTTATCAACCTTCGTAATGTTGTGAATTTCGTCAACGGTTGCAAGGTTACGGCGCAAAACTTCAGCAATCACAAAAATTCTTTCGTCATTAATGCGTGAAAGGCGTTTCTTAAGTTTATCGTTGTCCCACTCGTTAAGCTGTTCAAAATGCAGACGATGAACGCCGATTTCAAGACTGCGGACGGCTTTCAGAATCGCGCCTTCAAAACTTCTGTCAATACTCATAACCTCGCCGGTCGCCTTCATTTGCGTGCCAAGCGTTTTATCGGCGTAAACAAATTTGTCGAAAGGCCAGCGCGGGAATTTTACAACGCAATAATCAAGCGCGGGTTCAAAGCAAGCCTTAGTTTTATGAGTTACGGCATTTGTAATTTCGTCAAGCGTGTAACCAATCGCGATTTTTGAACTAACCTTTGCAATGGGATAACCCGTCGCCTTCGACGCCAACGCAGATGAACGACTTACACGGGGATTAACTTCAATGACGTAATAATTTTGACTTTGCGGGTCAAGCGCGAATTGAACATTGCAACCGCCTTCAATACCAAGCGCACGAATAATTTTCAAACTTGCCGAACGTAAAAGTTGATATTCGGTATCCGTCAAAGTTTGACTCGGCGCAATAACTATGCTGTCGCCCGTATGCACTCCGACGGGATCGAAATTTTCCATATTACAAACGGTTATGCAGTTATCGTGAGCGTCGCGCATAACTTCATATTCAATTTCTTTCCAACCGGCAACACTGCGCTCAATCAGCACCTGCCCAATCATTGAATATTTCAAGCCGCGGATTACAATTTCTACAAGCTCTTCTTCATTTTCGGCAATGCCGCCGCCCGTGCCGCCGAGTGTGTAAGCCGGTCGAACAATCAGCGGGTAACCAATCTGTTTAGCAAAATCAACCGCGCTGTGAATATCTTCAACGATTGTGGATTCCGGTATCGGCTCACCGATTTCAGTCATCGTCACCTTGAAAAGTTCACGGTCTTCAGCTTTTTTAATCGCGGTTAAGGACGTGCCTAAAAGTTCGACGTTATTTTTTTCAAGGACGCCGCTTTCAGAAAGTTTGACTGCAAGATTTAATCCCGCTTGTCCGCCTAAAGTCGCAAGTAAACCGTCGGGGCGTTCCTTTTCGATAATCGCCGTTAAAAATTCCACAGTCAACGGCTCAATGTAAACTCTGTCGGCAATGTTAGTATCCGTCATAATCGTTGCGGGATTTGAATTGACGAGGACAACTTCCAAGCCTTCTTCTTTTAAGGCGCGACAAGCTTGCGAACCTGCGTAGTCAAATTCTGCCGCTTGCCCGATTATGATTGGTCCGGAACCTATTACTAATACCTTCTTAAGATTTTTTTTCTTCGGCAAGTTTAAGCCTCCCTAAAAAAATTTATCTCTTTAAAAAATTTCCTTTCATCTCAACCATAAGATTTTAACTTTTTATGCGCAGATTGTCACGCTTTATTTTTTTATTTTAATTGAAGGAAAATTTTTCGTCTCAAAGAATTTTTATTTGGAGATGATTTTATGAAAATTTTAATGCATATGTGTTGTGCACCGTGTTCATGTTATTGCGTGAAAAAGTTGCGGGCGGAAGGTTACGAGCCCGTAGGATATTTTTTTAATCCGAATATTCATCCTTATCAAGAGTGGCATAAAAGATTGAAATCTGCGCGGGATTTTGCGGAAAAAGTTCAAATGGAATTGCACGTTGTCAATCATTACGGTTTACGCGAATTTTTATCAAAAACTTTTTCGGTTGTCGAAAATCTTGACGCGGAGGATACTTTTAAAAATTCGGACGGTTATCACAATCGCTGTACAATTTGTTATGCATGGCGGCTTAATGAGACTGCGAAATTTGCTAAGGAAAATAATTTTGAAATGTTTACTTCGACGCTTTTTTACAGCCTTCATCAAAATCACGAGCTTATGAAAAAAATTGCCGAGAGTTCCGCTAAAAACTTCGGCGTAAAATTTTTTTATGAAGATTTCCGCGCAGGTTGGCAAGAAGGCATTAATTTAAGTTTAGGATTGGAACTTTACCGACAAAATTATTGCGGTTGCATTTTCAGCGAAGAGGAACGTTTCAGCAAAGATTTAAAGAAAATTCGTCGCGCACAAAAATTTTCAAATTAATTTTACCGACAAATTAAAAAATCTCCGACAATTTTCATCGGAGATTTTTTTTATTTTTTTTAACTTTTACTGAGAATGTAATAAAGAGCTTTTCTAGAAATATTTGCCGAACTGTCAACATACCCGCTATATCCTTGAGAATTTGAATAATGCCAAGAATTACTATAATCTTTCCAATAATCGTAGGTAATATAAAGTGTTCTTCCTTCGCCTAATGCCTTAATTGTACAAGAAACTTTTGTAGCATCTGCAGGATAAGATGAGTTGTACCGAATTGTTTCAGTCATAATATAGGCATTATAACCGGTGTGATAAACTCCAATGTAATCATCGTAAGCTAAAACTTTTTCATTTACAGAAAGAATTAAAATCGCTGACAAAATCAAAATCGACAGAAATTTTTTCATCTCAATCACTCCTAAATTTTATTTTTAAACGTAATTTTGTGCATTTTTGTAGATATTGTAAATTACTCCGGAAAATCTATTTCCACTATTACCTTGTGAATTAGTGTAGTGAGGAACACCAACTTCACTACAACTAAACTTATAATCTACATAGGTTACACTTCTATTTTTTAAATATTTTACGGTGCAATAAATATCAGTAATCCAAATACCGTGTTGAGATTCTTGATAACGATTTTGTTCAACGGTTTCAGTCAAAAGATAAGCTTCAGTACCGTCGCTAAAATTTCCGCAATAAATATCCGACGCTAAAACTTCTTCTTGTACGGCAAAAATTAAAATTGCGGACAAAATCAATGTCGACAAAATTTTTTTCATAAACAATCACCTCTCAAAAAATTTATTGCCAAGCACGAATATACCTGCCGTTTACATAACCGACACGATCACGGTAACTGATGCCGTTCACGCCGTGAAGTTCCCACCAACCTGAGGCTTCACCAGTACCCATTTTTATATCAACTCTGTCGCCGTTATAAAGGCGCATAACCTCTCTGGAATTTACGCTTGGATATTCGCGAACCGCTAAATAATCAGAAACTTGAACGACACCGGCAAACCAAAAAGATAACGGCAAAAATTTTTCATTAAAATTAAAATACGATTTTGCATGAACAGGCGCGGCTACAAAAATTATCAACCACAAAACAATTACCGACAAAACTTTTTTCATAAAAATTACCTCCAATCAATAACCATAAAAATTTTGTCCGTAAGCAACGCGGAAAAGTGCATCTGCCATTTTTCTGTTATGACTTCCAAAAGTTCCTTCAGTATCCATTCTTATTTGTCCATTTTCAAAAATTGCCTTAATGTCCCAGTTATATCCAATACTCATATCTTTCCAAGTTTCAGAAATAGTTTTTTTCCCGCCGATAATAACAAATCTGCCAAAAATCATATAATAAGGATGATTTTGTTCTTGTACATAAACGCTCGGCACATACAAATAAGTAGAATAACCGCCGCTACCCTGCTTATCAATGAAAATGTAATTTGAATCGTAATCATATGCGGTATCAGCTGAACAAAAATTAAAAATCCCGCAAATAATCACAAATACCAACGCCGACATAATTTTTTTCATAAAAATTCCTCCCGCATAATTTTTGAAATATTTTAACATAAAGATTTCTAAAAGTCGTCCCCCGCGAGGGTAATTTTAAAAAAAATAAAAAAAAAATCTCCGCCATATGACGGAGAAAAAATTTTTATTTTACGGTACAAGCGGATTTAAATTTTCATCGCGCATAAATTTTGAAAGTTTTTTAACGCCCTGCATTAAGTCAAGATAATGTTCAGCAGTCAAAGATTGTGAGCCGTCAGACATTGCCTTAGCGGGATTCGGGTGAACTTCCATCATTAAGCCGTCCGCGCCGCAAGCTATCGCCGCAAATGCCATCGGTTTAATCATACGCCATTTTCCGGTGCCGTGACTCGGATCAACAATTATAGGCAAATGTGACAAGTGTTTTACCGCCGCAACCGCGCTTAAATCCAAAGTATTTCTTGTATAAACTTCGTAAGTCCTGATTCCGCGTTCGCATAAAATTACGTCGGGTGTCCCTGCATTTATGATATATTCCGCCGCGTTAAGCCATTCATCAATCGTCGCAGAAAGTCCGCGCTTAAGCATTACAGGCTTACCGCATTTTCCGACTTCTTTAAGCAGACCAAAATTTTGCATATTACGCGCACCGATTTGCATGATGTCCGCATATTCGGCAACAGGTTCAATGCCTTCAACCGTCGTGACTTCCGTGATAATTTTTAAGCCGGTTTTTTCACGCGCCTCAGCAAGATATTTTAAACCTTCGACTTCAAGCCCTTGAAAAGAATACGGAGAAGTTCTCGGCTTGTACGCGCCGCCACGAAGGAATTGTGCGCCGCCTTTCTTGACAATTTCCGCAGTTTCCAAAATTTGTTCACGTGATTCAACCGCGCAGGGTCCCGCCATAATCACAGGTTCCGCACCGCCGATTTTTACGCCGCCAATATCGATTATGCTTGACTGCGGATGAAATTCACGACTTGCCAGTTTGTAACTTTTTGAAATTGCAACGCTGCTTTCAACGCCTTCAAGCGCACCTATTGCTACCGACGCTAATTTTGTTTTGTCACCAATTACGCCGACTATTTTTTGTTGCGCACCTTCCATAATTTTTGCAGTAAGCCCAACGCCTTCAATCGTCTTTACCACCTCCGCAATATTTTCTTCCGTAGCTTCAGGACTCATAATTATTACCAACTTCAAAACTCCTTTCAATTAGCAACTGATAACCGGAAATGTTCCTAAATCTTTTAGCCAAATACTTTTTTTCAAAACGCCGCCTATTGCATCATTTAGCGTCCTTCTGTCAACGTTATTTTCCAAGTCGAAGAAAAAAATATATTCGCCCAATTCTGTACGTGCGGGACGTGATTCAATGCGCGTCATATTTACATGTCGGAAAGCAAATTCCCTAAGCACTTCGCATAATGCACCTGCGCGACTGCCGTCAATTTGGCAAATTATTAAAACTTTGTCGCCTGTCGTCGAAGAATAATTTTTTTCACGTTTTCTTATTTCAAAAAATCTTGTACGATTCGCAGCATTATCCTGAATTTCTTTAGCAAGCGTAACCAGATTGTTAAGTTGACCTGCGCGTTCAGCACAAATTGCCGCGTAACCGTCGCTGATTTTTGATTCGGCAACTGTTTCTGCTGCTCGCGCTGTACTCGCGGTTATGACGACTTCAGCATTTGGAATATTTTTCAGAAGGAACTTTCGACATTGTGAAATTGGTTGTGAATGCGAAAAAATTTTTTTCACGTCTGAAATTTTGACGCCTTCCTTTGCCATTAAGTGATTGTGCACCGTCCAAATAAATTCCCGCGTAATTATCAGCGAATCACTCCGTGCTAAAGTGTCAAGCGTGATATTTACCGAGCCTTCCAACGAATTTTCAACGGGTACAAATCCTGCGTTAATTTTTCCTTCTTCCAATTCAGAAAATATATCGTAAATCCCCGCGCAGATTACAAGTTCCCTGTTTGTCGATAAAATTTCATTTAGTCGAAGTGCCGCCGCCTCTGAATGCGTCCCGCGTGGTCCTAAAATTCCTATTTTCTCCATAAATCAGTTAATCAATCCTTGCATCGAAAATCCCTGCAAATTGCACTGCCGTAAAAATTTTTTCGTCGCTGACTTCGTGATTCCTATCCATATAAATTTCCGTGAATTTTTTATCTGCACGATAATTTACGTCAAAAACTCCCTCAATATTTTTCAACGTTGCAACAATTTTTTCAATGGTCGCCCTGTCCGCGTCGACGTACAAAACTTTATAATCAAGACGCTCAATCTTGAAAATTACCGGGCGCGTGCCGTCATTACAACAAGCTATCATCATATGTTCATCGTTAGTCCAATTACGCATTATCGAGCCGCCCTGCAATGCCGTATAAACATAGCGGCTGAAACAATCCCAAGCCTCCGCACAATGCGCCCCCTTCCCCTGCGTCCAAAATGTATCTTCATTGCCGTAACGTTCAAAAATATATTCCGCGCCGACTTCGTAAAACGGACAAGCTCCGGATTTCGGATCTGCCAAATATTTTTCCTGCAAGTCATTAAAAACTTTTTTGTCAATGACAGTCATTTTGCATTTGTACTGCACAAAAATTTTCCTCTCCTAAAAAATATGCTTAAGTCTATCACAAAATCTTTTAAATTACAACTTTGTTATACTTTGAAAAATTTTTTGAAGATAAAGTTCACGAAAACTTTTAAACGCTCCTAAACCTTCAGCAAAAATTTTTACTTCATAGCCTAAACTTTCAAGTTTTTCACGCCAAGAAATTTTAATATCCTTTTCAACGTGCGAACCGCCGTTAAAAAGCAACGGGGCAAGTAAAATTTTTTCTGCGTGACGATTTTTGAGACGTTCGACGACGTGATTAAAATTCGGCGTGTCATTTTCTTCAATAACCCCGACGTGAATATTTTTATAATTTTTGTCGATAAGTCGCTGAAAATTTTCATAAACAGGATTATGACGATGCGGCGAACCGTGACCAATCAAAATTAAATCTTCGTCGTCAATCGGATAATTTTTTAAAATTACTTCCAAAAGATTTTCATCAATGCAAGAAAATATCGGCGACAAAACTTTTACGTCGTCAGATTCATAAATTTTTATTTTATTTTCAAATTCTTCTCCTGCCGTTAAATGCGTCGGCACTAAAAGTATTTTTTCATATTCTCCGCGCAGATTTAAAATTTGTTCCTTAACCGTAAAAATTTTTATGCCGCGTTCCGATAACTTTTTTATGATAAAATTTGACGTAAACGCTTGAAAAACTTCAAAATAAGGAAATTCTTCAGCAATTTCTTTTGCCAACGAGTTTATTGTTTTTTCTCTTACTTTTTCATCAATTACGCCAAAACTTGCTAAAATTATCGCAGTTTTCATATTATCACCCATATAAATTTTCTTTAAATAAAAAAATTTTCCTTCGTAAAAATATCTGAAGGAATTTTTATTTGAAAGTTGAAATAATTTTTAAGAGGTGATCTATATGAAAAAATTTACGTTTATTTTAATATTGTTTTTGACGTTAAGTTCAATTTGCTATGCACGCACAACGACTTCTGCAAGAATTTCACAGGCTAGAATTGTTATTGGCGGTATCAAACTTGGTGATGATATGGAAACAGTATTAAAAATTTTAGGTAAACCGTCAAAATATACACATGAAGATAAAGCTATGCATAGCGGTGAGGCAATGGATATTTGGTACTATAATCAATTCCGTTCAAACTATGCCATCGAGGTTACATTTAATGTCGGAAGTGTATGTAACGTTAGTGTTACTCAAATTAATGAAAAAATTAATTTAAAAACATTGGACGGACTTGGAGTAGGTGACAGTGAATATTTGATTAGAAAAATTTATGGCGAGCCTTCTGAATCATATAGTTCAAATGATGACGGAAAAACCTATGTTTATCGTAGCACAAAATCTGATTATGAAGCTCTGATTTTTACAGTAAGAAATGGAGCTATCTATAGAATGTTCATTTCAGTGGAATTAATATAATAAATTTTTTTAGATATAATTTTTTAGAAAAAATTTTATAACTTAAATAAAAAATTCCGACGAA
>FLNU01001269.1_pt1 | contig 17385 bp, 15 predicted proteins | sample 1140361 | NCBI WGS metagenome assembly FLNU01 (sample SAMEA3878206, study PRJEB12797) | bioreactor metagenome | biome: Moose rumen | place: Sweden | collected 2011-10 | reverse complement strand
GTTTATTCAGTCGAAAAATATTGTGGTGCAAAGTTGGTATCCTCTGGGCGGGCGCGGTTACACAAAATCTTTGCTTAATGACGAAACGATTAAAAAAATTGCCGCCGCGCATAATGTCACTCCCGCGCAGATTATTTTACGTTGGGACTTGCAACGTGGAATTGTGCCTGTTGTGGGTTCAAGCAATCCCAAGCATATCGTTGAAAATCTTGATGTGTTTGATTTTGAGTTGACGGCTGATGAAATGAATGCCATAAAAAATCTGAATAGAAACGAAAAGCACGACTGGTATTAAATTAATTAAGAATGAAGAATTAAGAATGAGGAATTAGTTATGGTTACTGCGATATTTCCTGCGGCAGGTGCAAGTCGGCGTATGGGCGGCGGCACGAATAAAATTTTCTTGGAACTCGGCGGCGAACCGATTTTGATTAGGACGTTAAAAACATTTTCGCAATCTCCACGCATAAATTTTTTAATCGTCGTAGTCAGTGAAAATGATGTTTATGCGGTTGAAAATCTTTTAAGCACTGCGGAAGATTTAAAGCCTTACAAAATCGTAGTCGGCGGGAGTGAGCGGCAATATTCGATAGCAAACGGCTTGAAAGAATTGCCGGACGATGCGGAAATAGTTTTGGTACACGATGCGGCAAGACCTTTAATCAGCTTGAAAGTTATCGAAGATGTTATAGACGCGGCAGAAAAATTTGGCGGCGCAATCGCGGCAGTTCCGGAAAAAAATACGATTAAGTTTGTGGACGCGGAAAATTTTGTGACTTATACGCCGCCGCGTTCAAAATTGGTTGAAGTTCAAACTCCGCAAGGTTTTCGACGTGAACTTTTGATTAAAGCGTATGAACAAGCCGAAACCGATAAATTTTTAGGCACTGATGATTCAAGTTTGGTTGAAAGAGTTGGTGACAAAATAAAAGTTGTGACAAGTGATTATCGCAACATAAAAATCACTACGCCCGAAGATTTAAAAATTGCCGAATCATTAGTAAATTCCCTTAGCCCTAATCCCTCTTCCCTAATCCCTAAAATCGGTATGGGTTATGATGTTCATAAACTTGTGGCGCATAGGAAATTAATTTTGGGCAATGTCGAAATTCCGCACGATATGGGACTTGAGGGACATTCGGACGCAGATGTTTTGATACACGCGATAATTGACGGAATTTTAGGTGCGGCGGCTCTCGGCGACATTGGACAACATTTCCCAGACACTGATTCGCGGTACAAAAATATTGACAGCGGAGAATTACTGAAAAAAGTTTGCACGTTAATAAATCTTCACGGCTACAAAATCGGCAACATTGATTCGACGATTGTTGCGCAGAAACCTAAACTTGCTCCGCACATTTTGAAGATTAGGGCGCGGCTTGCTGAGATTTTGCAGATTGATTCAAACTTAATCAGCGTCAAGGCGACGACGACTGAAGGGCTTGGATTTACGGGGCAAAGTCAAGGCATTTCTGCATACGCCGTAGTTTTATTGGAAAGGTAAAGTAATGAAATTTTTTTCGCGTCTCAAAAAGGATATTCGCGTAATTTTTGAAAGAGACCCTGCGGCGAAAAGTACGTTGGAAGTAATTTTATGTTATTCGGGACTTCATGCAATTTGGTTACATAGAATTTCGCACGCCCTTTTCAAACGCGGCTGGATTGTATCTGCGCGGCTGGTATCAAATTTTTGCAGATTTTTGACTGGGATTGAAATTCATCCGGGTGCGACGATTGGCGACGGACTTTTTATAGATCACGGCACTGGAATTGTTATCGGAGAGACGGCGGAAATTGGAAAAAATGTGACTTTGTATCAAGGCGTGACACTTGGCGGTACCGGTAAAGAAAAAGGCAAACGTCATCCGACGATTGGAAATAATGTTGTCGTAGCGACGGGTGCAAAAGTTTTAGGTTCATTTAAAGTCGGAGACCATGCGAAAATAGGCGCAGGTTCGGTGGTCTTGAAGGAAGTGCCGCCTTATGCAACGGTTGTAGGTATTCCCGGGCGCGTCGTAGTCCTTCACGGCAAGCGTATTCACAATGAGGAAGATTACAGAAATGCTTGGTTAGATTTTTGCGCTAAAAAAGGTATGGATGTTAATAATCCTGAAGTTCACGCTGAAATTTGCGATGAAATTGACGTTGACTTAGATCACGATTTATTGCCGGACCCCGACCGCGAAGTTATAGAAGTTGCGCTCAGACAAATTCAAAGGCTTGAGGCGCGTGTTAATCAGCTTGAAAATGAACTTGCCTCCGTCCGCTCAGAAATTACCGATGAGGCAATGAGGACTTCAACTTTGGAAGTTGTAGTTGCAAGTCAAGAAAATTCTATTGATAACTTAAAAAAATCTAAAAATTAGTAAAGGAGAATTTTTTATGCAAACCGTAAATGTTAAGATGAAGGCGGGCGATTTGAAAGGTATTGTTGACTTGCCGAATTTTGATGACGAGCAACTTGTAAATGTTACCGTCAGCCCCGAAACTGAAAATAAAAAAATTACCGAGCAGGACTTTAAAGATTTGCTTGCGGAAATTAAAAATTTTTGGGCTACTCACGAAAAAATTGAAAATAAAACGCTCGAAGATTATCGTATGGAGAGATTGGAGAAAAAATATGGAGCTTTTAATTGATTCTAACGTTGTCTTGGAATTTTTATTATAGGATTAACCTTTTTTTGACGAATATAAAAATATTTTTAAATCTCAGGAGGAATAAAATTGATTCAAGTTTACAACACAATGACTAAGCGCAAGGAAATTTTTAAACCGCTTAAAAAAGATGAAGTCAGCATTTATTGCTGCGGTATCACGCCTAATAAGTCAACGCATATCGGCAACGCTCGCCCCTTTGTGATTTGGGACGTTATACGCCGCTACTTTGCAAAACTCGGTTACAAAGTTCGTTACATTCAAAATTTCACGGACGTTGACGACAAAATTATTAATGCCGCAAAAATTGAAAATTCTACTTGGCAGGAAGTTTCTGCTCGGAATATAAAAATTTACTTCAAAGCTATGGACGCGCTTAATGTCCGCCGCGCAGATTTTTACCCAAAAGTTTCTGAAACAATGACGGAAATTATCTCGATGATTGAGACGTTGATTGATAAAGGTTATGCTTACAAACTTGATAACGGCGATGTTTATTACAGCGTTGAGGCTGATAAAAATTACGGCAAACTTAGCGGGCGTAAAGTTGAAGAAATGCAGGCGGGCGCAAGAATTGAAGTTGATGTAAGGAAGCGTCACCCAATGGATTTTGCTTTATGGAAGTCGGCTAAAGAGGGCGAACCTTTTTGGGAAAGTCCATTTGGCAAAGGTCGTCCCGGCTGGCATATTGAATGCTCGGCAATGTCTTTGAAATATCTTGGTGAAAAATTTGACTTTCACGGCGGCGGCGCAGATTTAATTTTCCCGCATCATGAAAATGAAATTGCTCAATCTCAATGTGCTATAGGTGATGAAAATTCCTTCGCGCAGTATTGGTTACACAACGGCTTTTTGACTATTGACAATCAGAAAATGAGTAGCTCCGAAGGAAATTTCTTTACCGTCGAAGATATTTTGAAAAAATTTCCGGGCGAAGTTGTGAGACTGTTTTTGTTGCAGACTCAATATCGCAGTCCGATTGATTTTGCCGATACGCTTATGGAGAATACCCGCACCGCTTATAATCGCCTGAAAACTTCCTATGATTATCTTAACGATCTTGCTAAAAAAATCGAGACGGGAACTTTCGTAAAGAGTAAGCCTGAAAAATCTGCTATGATAACCGTTTCACAGGCAGGCGGACTTGTCGAACTTGCCGAAAGATTAATGGCTAGCTTTGAAGATGCGATGAATGACGACTTCAACACCGCGCTTGCTATCAGCTATATGTTTGAACTTTCGCGCGACGTGAACGGCTATTACAATGACTATATCAGCGGCAAGATTTATCCGCGTGGGACTGACGCTTTCATAATTATGCGCGTGAGAGAAATTTTTATGGATATGGCGTCGATTATCGGCATTTTTGAAAATATTGTTGAGGAAAAATCTGTTGACGATGAACTTGTAAACAAATTGATGAACATTATAATTTCGATTCGGCAGGACGCGCGGACGGCTAAAAATTGGGCGGTTGCAGATAAAATTCGTGATGAACTCAAGACGGCGGGAATTATCCTTGAAGATACTCCGCAAGGCGTTAAGTGGAAAAATGCTTGATTTTATCGACGCGGACGAAGTTAAAACTTTATCGCCTTTGGTTACGGCTTATATCGGCGACGCTTATTTTCATTTATATATTAGGACGCGATTGCTTACTGTTACGCGCAGAATACAAAATCTTCACGACTTAAGCGCGGAAATTGTTTCGGCTACCGCGCAGGCTGAGGCTTATTCAAAAATCGAATCACAGTTGACTGATTCTGAACGTGAAATTTTCAGACGCGGAAGAAATGCCAAAAGTCACGCGCCGCGCAGTGCTACAATCGCCGAATATCACGCAAGCACCGGCTTTGAAAGTCTTTTGGGCGAACTCTACCTTAAGAAAAATTTTGAACGCCTTAACGAAATTTGCGACTTGGCTTTTAACGCTTTACAAAAAATTTGAAATAAAAAAACGGCAGGATTTTTCGTCCTGCCAAATTTTTTATCTATGTTATGAGAAGCAACCGCAATCTTCAAAGGCAATTCATTCAGACTCTCCAAATTTCCGCTTATTATACAAATTAAAATTTCTTTATAGACTTTTGGAAAATCTACGCCACCATTATAAACGCCTTTTAGGAATTACGCCTGTTGCCACTCTGCGGAACTGCGATTGTAATTATAGCTTTCGCCGTTAGCAAGTTTGAAAGTCGGGCTGACTTCGTCTGAACCGGATACGGCAATACCTTCACTGTCGCCGATAACGATAGAAATTGAACTGTTAGTAATTTCAACGTTGGAAATATCGCCGAGCGTGATATTGTAAAGGTTAATAGTATCGCCCTTCTTGGTATTTTCTACAAGGTCAACGCCTTCGCCCTTGCCGTACCAGAAAGTATTTTGTCCACTGCCGCCGAAAAGATAATCATTAGTCTTGGAACTGCCGCCCCACATATCATTTGTGCCGCTGCCGCCGAAAATCTGATTGTCTTTGTCATTACCGGCGAGAATATTGCTGCCCGTCGTATTTGTGGCATTAATCGCAACGTCATCAGATTCATTGCTGAGCCAAACTTCCTTATTACCCTTTTCATCAAGCGTAACTGTCTTGACTTCGTTTGTTGTCGTAGTGGTTGTGGTAGTCTGTTGCATGGACGAGCCGAAAATTGAAGATATGCCTTGACTTACAAAGTTATTGACAAATCCGAATAAGCCGCCTTGCCTATTAGATTGTTGACCCCAGCCAAAAGTCGGCATAAAGGTTTTGCTGTTAAACCAGTTAAAGCCGCCCCAATTCTGTACAACATTTGTGAAAAGCGATTGAACGAATCCGAAAATATTTTGGGTAGTCGTAGTTGTCGTGGTTGTAGTAGTTGAAGAGCTTGTAGTAACGCTTTCTGTTGACGCAGGAGTTGTAGTCGTTGAAGTATTAATTTCATTGATTGAGCCGCCGTCGGAAATTGGAGGATTAGTCGCGGGAACAGTTGAAGTACCGGTTTCGTTTACGGGATCACCGGCGGGAATTGGAGGATTAGTCGCGGGAACAGTTGAAGTTGAAGTATCAATATCATTTACGGGGTCGCCGTCGGAAATGGGGGGATTGGTGGCAGGATCGGTAGAAGTTGAAGTATCAATTTCGTTTACGGGATCGTTGTCGGGATTGACATTTTCATTTTCATTTAAGTTATCATTCATTTTTAACACCTCGAAAAAATTTTTTTTAATTTCTTTGGTTTTACTCTACCTTTATCGTAGATTTTGCAAAACACTTAAACACTTACAAAAAATTTTAATCTGATTTTAAGTTTTCCCGCCTCCTTCGAAGATTGCAAGTTACCTCTCGACTGTCATTATACGAAGAAAAATAAAGAATCATTAAAGATTTTCTTAAAAATTTATTAAAATTTATAAAATCTCATAATAAAAATTTTTATTTATCATAGGATTACAACAGCTGTTGATGATAGAATAACTTTACATTTTTTTAGGTTTTGTTGTAAAATAAGTACAAGATTTGTAGAAAGGGAGATTTTTGATGAGTGTAGAAAGCAAAATTACCGCGCAGGAAGCTCTGGCACGGTTGAAGGAAGGTAACGAAAAATTTTTGAAGGCGAAAACTCCCATAGGTGACGTATCGCCGCAAATTCGTGAAAAGACTGCGACGGAAGGGCAATTTCCCTACGCAGTTATCATTTCTTGTTCAGATTCGCGCGTTATTCCGGAAGATATTTTTTCAGCGGGCATTGGTGAATTGTTTGATATTCGCGTTGCGGGGTTCGTCGTAAACAAAACTGAATTGGGCAGCGTTGAATATGCGGTTGAACATCTTGGTTCGCCGTTGGTAGTTGTGCTTGGACATACTCAGTGTGGCGCGGTCGGTACGGCACTTGAACACCATGAAGTTCATGGCGCGTTGAAAGTTATCATTGATGAAATTTCTGCGGCGATTGGCGACGAAACAGACCCCGTTGCAGCCGTAAAGATTAATGTTAAAAACAGTTGCAAAATTATTGAGGCGGATAACCTTCCGGCTAAAGTTGTCGGCGCGGTTTACCATATCGACGATGGAAGGGTTGAATTTTTAGATTAACATATGAAGACTGAACTTATAAATACTCTTGCCGCTGAATTTGAGGCGGCTAATTTTTTTGACAAAATCCCCGCGCAGATTGACGGTTACACGTGGAAAAAAATTCTTGCGGACGACGGCGATAAATTTAATTATTTTACTTACGAAAATATTTCGGCGCACAGAAGTTTGACGGCGTATTTTCACGAAGAGACGAAGGAATATAAAGTTCGCGTTAAATTGGGGCTTACAGAATTTTGCTTGACGAATTTTTTTACGAGTAACTTTGAACATTTCACAAAAACTTTAACCGCTGAACTTCCCGACACCATTAAAAATATTTCCGCGCAGATTTACGCCGATTCAGATATTTTAATTGCCGACAAAAAATTTTCTACTTGGAATTACGGACAAAATCTGCCGCAAAATCTTGAAGGCTTTGAACTTTTCATCGCGCCGAAATTTCCCGTAAGAATCACTAACGGTTCATACATTATCATAAATTACAGCGACTTTGAAAATAATTTGGATTTCAACATTTTTTATAATGTTTACAGCGATAATTTTTCCGGCGCATCGCAAATCGGCGGCGTTCATCATCCAAGTTATATTTTTGACGCGACGAATTTAACGGAGCTTGAAAATATTTTGGCGGAAAATCTTTCCAATGAATTGTGCCGAATAAAAAATAATTCTTAAGCTGAAAAACTCTGCAGGAACTTTCACAAAAAAAAAGAAATAATTTCGTCAAATGTTAAGTGCGTGAAGGGCGGCGGTTCTGTTGGAAAAAGTTAAATCGATGAAAAGGCAATTCCTGTTAATGATGATAGGTTCTTCCTTAATCACGATGTTGTTTGTGGGCGGCGTATTTATTCGCGATATGATTATCGAAGCTCAAGAAAATTTAAATCAATTTCGCGAAACGTTGACTGCGGACGTTGAATCGCAGTTGAAGTTGCAGACTCAAGCGGCAATAAGTGTAATTGATACGATTTATAAGCGTCAACAGGCAGGACAACTTACGGAGGCGCAAGCTAAGCAGGAGGCGGCAAATTTAATTCGTAATATGCGCTACGAAGGCGACGGAGGATATTTCTGGATTGACACTTACGAAGGCGTAAACGTTGTACTTCTCGGACGACAGGAAACGGAAGGAAAATCTCGTATAAATCTCACTTCTTCGGACGGTAAAGCGTTTATAAAAGAAATGATTGAAAACGGTCGCAAAGACGGCGGCGGATTTACAGATGTAATGTTTGCCAAACCGAATCAAGAAGTACCTTTGCCGAAAAAAAATTACACGGTAACTTTTGAGCCTTATCAATGGGTCGTAGGTACGGGCATTTGGATTGATTACATTGATGAGCAGGTTGCGCAATTTGAATTGCGTTCAAAGTCTAATTTACAGTCAAGTATCTTTGAAACTTTCATTGTTATCATATTCCTTGAGATTGTTATAACTTTTGTAGCGATGGCACTTTCAGACAGACTTATTACACCGATTAAAAAAATTACGGATGTTTTAGGCGTATTGAGTACCGGAGATTTTCGCATAATCAAGGGCGACGAAGAGGAACAAAACAAATATATCACACGAACTGATGAAATAGGCGTAATGGCGCGAGCCGTTGTGACTCTGCGCGGAAATATAAATCAGATGATGCAACAGGTTATAAATTCTGCCCAGCAAGTTGCCGCCGCAAGTCAGCAGTTGACGGCAAGCGCGGATCAGTCAACGATAGCGATTAATCAAGTTGCCCATTCGATTGTTACGGTTGCCAGTGCTTGTACCGAACAATTTAACGAAGTTGAAAGCGCGGGGCGGCAAGCTGATACTCTCAAAGAAAATATGGATACGGTAAGCCAGACTTTGAAAGTTTCTACGAACAAAATTCAAGATACTGCGCGGGCGGCTGAAGAAGGCGGAAAGAGTGTAGAAAATGCCGTTGACCAAATGAAAAAGATTGAGACTTCTGTTAGTGCGTCGGCAAATGTAATTGCGCAACTTGGTGAAGAATCAGACAAAATTGGTAAAATTGTTGACGCCATTTCAGAAATTGCCGAGCAAACAAATTTACTTGCACTTAATGCTGCGATTGAAGCGGCAAGAGCCGGTGAACATGGTAAAGGCTTTGCGGTCGTTGCTGATGAAGTTAGAAAGCTTGCCGAACAATCTCAAGGTTCAGCGCGTGAAATTTCGGAACTTATAGGTTCAATTCAAGCTAAGGCGCAAGACGCGGTACAGTCAATGCAGACGGGCGTTAAGAATGTACATAACGGCGCAGAGGCGGTTAATGGCGCAGGTAAAACTTTTGGAGAAATTATTCAAATGGTTACGGACGTTGAGCAAGGTTCACGGCATATGGGGAAAATTGTTGCACAACTGGTTGACAGCACTAATGTTATCACGAAATCCGTTGCAAACATTGACGTAAAAAGTCGCGAGGTTGCTAAAGAATCTGAAACGGTTTCTGCCTCCAGTGAGGAACAATCTGCAACAATGCATGAAATTTCAGATGCAAGCCGTTCACTTGCCGAAATGGCGCAGAATCTTCAAAACGTCACGAGTAATTTTAAAATTTAGTTAAGAGTGAGAAGTAAAGAGTGAAGAGTACTTCTAACTCCTAACTCTTTACTCTTCACTAATGAGGAAATAATTATGGACGTAGTGGCACTGGTCGGACCAAGCGGGACGGGTAAAAGTCACCGCGCATTACAAGTAGCCCACGAACAAAACGCCGACGCAATTATTGACGACGGAATTTTAATCAAAGACGGTCACATTATCGCCGGCGAATCGGCTAAAACTGAAAAAAGTAAAATTATGGCGGTACGTCGTGCAATTTTCGTGTTGCCCGGTCACGCTGAGGAAGTTCGAGACGCTATTCAAAAAATTCAGCCGCATAGAATTTTGATTATAGGCACTTCCGAAAATATGGTTCACAAAATCGCACAAACTCTTAGATTGCCTTCAATCCAACTGATTATTCGCATTGAGGATATTGCATCGCGGGCGGAAATTGACTTGGCGCAGTTTCACAGATTGAAGGAAGGCAAACATATTATTCCCGTGCCGACGATTGAACTTAAACCGCATTTTTCAGGTTATCTGATTGATCCTTTGCAATCTATTTTTAAGCGTTCAAGAGTTCGGCGACGTAAACTCGGCGAAAAATCTATCGTGCGTCCTGTTTTCAGCTACTACGGCAAATTGATTATTGATGATAAAGTTATCCGCGCAGTTGTCGAAAGAGTTGTCAAGACGCGTGAATTTGTGCAGAAAGTTAATCGCGTGAAAATTGACAGACGATTTAAAGGCGAAGAGGACAGAGGATTACAAATTACCTGCGAAGTTGTGCTGAATTACGGCAACCATATTCCAACGCTTGTATCTCAGACGCAAAATAAAATTCGCGAAGCAGTCGAATATACAACGGGGATGATTGTCGATTCAATAAATATTGTTGTTCAAGCTTTGTATGTTGATATTAAAGCTTAACAAAAAAATTCCTCGTCATAATTCGGCGGGGATTTTTTATTTAGGAGTGATATAATTGGCAAAAAATTATCGTGACGGTCTTTTTCGTGACTATTTCAATGACAAAGTTCGTTTACTGGATTTGTGCAACTTACTTTTGGGTACGGACGGCACAGATCCCGATGAAATTATCATAAACACTTTGGAAGGAACTTTTTTTAGCGAACTTAAAAATGATATTTCCTGCCTCTACCGCAATGAATTTATCTTAATGGTTGAACATCAATCGCGTATAAATGAAAATATGCCGTTGCGCGGCTTGTTTTACGTAACTGAACTTTTGAAACAATACACTAAGCCTTTTAAGAAAAAACTTCATGCGGAAGAAAAAATTAAACTTCCTACGCCGCGAATGTTTGTTTTTTATAACGGCAATGAAGAAGAAGTTGAGCAACGTGAAATGAAATTGTCTGATGCGTTTGATTTTTGGGCGAGCATTGAAATGGTTGTGAAAATGTATAATATTAATGCGGGTATGAATGAAAAATTTATTTCCGAATCAAAATATCTGCAAAATTATTGTATCTTCGTAAATCGCGTAAAGAGAAATTTAGCGGCGGGAATGGATTTGGATCACGCCATTGCTGAGGCGATAGAATATTGCATCAACCACGATATTATGGCAGATTATCTCAGGACTAAAGAAAAGGAGGTTATAAGTATGATTGGCTTTGAATATGACGAAAATTTAGCGCGTGAAGGTTGGATTGAACGCGGAGAAGCAAGAGGTTTAGCAATAGGCGAAGCTAGGGGCGAGGCTAGAGGCAAGGCAATCGGCGAAACTAGGGGCAAGGCTATTGGCGAAATTCAGGGTGCTTTGCGCAGAGAAATTGAAATTGCAAAGAAGTTGATGGATATGAATATGTCTATTGAATTTATTGTTGAGGCAACGGGTTTGTCCGAAACAGAAATTTTAAAGCTTGCAAAAGAATAAATATTTTGGAGGTAACTATATGGAGTCTGAAAAAAAAGAAAATCTTGGTATTGAGGACATTGATAAACTTATTCCTGAAGGAATGGATAAAGAAAAAGTCATTAAGCAAGCAAAAAATTATACTGCTATTGTCGAAGCCATAGATCATTGCATCGAAAATGGAATTATGGCAGATTACCTTTCTGAAAACAGAGAAAAAGTTATCGAAATTTTAATGTATGAATTGGCGATGAGAGATATGGAAAATGAGGAATTTGACGATGAAGAATAAAATTTTGCCGACGTTGGAAGATTTTAAAATCTGCGCGGAAAATTCAAATTTAATAGCCGTTTCAAAAAATATCAGCGTGGATTTGGATACGCCGGTTTCAATTTATTATAAGCTGGTCGGCGAAGGTAACGGCTTTATTCTTGAATCGGTTGACACGACGCAACAAGCCTTCGGACGTTATTCATTTATCGGGGCTGAACCTTTTGTGCGTCTGCAGGTTTTTAAAAATAAATTAATTTATCGTGAAGGCGATTTGATGAAAAGTTTGGAAGGGTCGCCCGTCGATACGATTAAAAAATTTGCGTCAATGTTTAAACCTGCGCGGCTTGATGAAAATTTACCGCTTGCCAACGGCGGAATGGTCGGCTACTTTAATTTTGAAGTTGCGGCGACTTTCGACAGGATACGCGGGCTTGAACTTGACGACGAAGAATTACTTGGGCAGTTTATGATTTGTCGCATTATGATTGTCTTTGATTCTTTGAAAAATTCTGCGCGGTTGATTTATCTTGCCAATGTTAAAAATGCCGATAACCTTTCAGAGACTTACGAAGAAATTTTAGAAAAGATTAACCAAATTTCTACAAAACTTTCCGCGCCATTGACGCCGCCTGATACCAATATTAAATCAAAACTTAAAAATCCAGTCGACTTTATGAAAAAATATTCCGACGCGCCGCCGCAACTTCTTAAAGCGATTGAAACAGCTAAGGAATATATTTTCGCGGGAGATATTTTTCAAGTCGTGCCGTCATACCAATTTCAAGCAAAAATTTCTAAGCCCGCATTTTTATTCTACCGCAAACTTAGGCAAGTCAATCCTTCGCCGTATATGTTTTATTTTAATTTCGGCAGTGTCAAATTGGTTGGAGCGTCTCCGGAAATGTTAGTAAAAATTTCAGGCGATACGGTTTACACTTACCCGATTGCGGGGACTCGTCGACGCGGGAAAAATTCTGATGAAGATTCTATGCTTGCCGATGAACTTAAAAACGATATTAAAGAATGTGCCGAACATTCAATGTTGGTTGACTTGGCGCGAAATGATTTAGGCAGAATTTCTGAAGCGGGAACGGTTAAAGTTCCGAAGTTGAAAGCCGTTGAATATTTCAGCCACGTTATGCATATGGTTTCGAGTGTCACGGGGCAACTTAAAAAAATTTATACGCCTATGGATGTTTTGCAAGCAACATTTCCTGCGGGCACTGTCAGCGGAGCTCCCAAACTTCGCGCTATGGAAATTATTCATGAACTTGAACCGGTTAAGCGTGACACTTACGCGGGGACTGTCGGCTATATGGATTTTTGCGGAAATATGGATATGTGCATAACGCTTCGGACAATGCGCGTTGAAAATGACGATACCGCTATTATTCAAGCAGGCGCGGGGATTGTTGCCGATTCTGTACCGATTAACGAATATAAAGAAATGTTGCAGAAGGCTAAGGCTTTGTTTGAAGTTGTTGAGGAGGTTGAAAATAATTAAGAATTAAGAATGTAGAATTATTTTCATGAAGGGAAGATTTAAACTTAATGATTTTACTTTTGGATAACTACGATTCGTTTACATACAACGTCTATCAACTTTTATCTGAATTGGGCGCACAAGTTGACGTGATTCGTAATGATAAAATTACTGTCCAAGAAATTATTTTTCTGAACTACGACGCGATAATAATTTCGCCCGGTCCGGGAGTTCCTAAAGACGCGGGCATTACCGAGCAACTCATTGACGAAATGAAAAATAAATTGCCGATTCTTGGAATTTGTTTAGGACATCAAGCTATCGGTGAAGTTTTTGGAGGGAAAATTATTCGCGCCAAAGAAATTGTTCACGGTAAAACTTCTCAGCTTAAACATAACGGTAAGGGCATTTATGAAGGTCTGCCGCAAAATATTGAAGTCGGGCGGTATCATTCACTGATTATTGAACGTGAAAGTTTGCCTGATTGTCTTGAAATTACCGGTGAACTTGCCGACGGCACAATTATGGGAGTTCGTCATAAAAAGTTTGACGTTGAGGGAATACAATTTCATCCCGAATCAATTTTGACGACTCACGGTTATTCGCTTATGCAAAATTTTTTGTCTGAAAGGAGATTATTAAAAAATACGTAATTGTAATGCAAATTTTTTAATTACGCATTACGCATTACGAATTACGAATTAATATGATTCACTTAGCGAATGTAACGAAAATTTACGCGCAAAACAACGTAACTGCGTTGAATAACATCAGCCTTGACATTGAGGCGGGGGAATTTGTTTTTATCGTCGGCGCATCTGGCAGCGGGAAATCTACTTTGATGAAACTTTTAATGCGTGAAGAAATTGCAACTTTCGGAGAAATTTTTGTTGACGGAAAAGATGTCGTCAAAATGAAACGAAAAGAAGTTCCCTACCTTCGACGTTCACTGGGCGTAATTTTTCAAGATTACAGACTTTTGGAAGATAAAACCGTTTATGAAAATGTTGCCTTTGCTATGCAGGTTATTGAAGCTCCGCGCAGATTAATGCAACGAACAGTAAATGCCGTGCTTGATATTGTTGGACTTAGTGATAAACGAAAACATTTTCCCGATCAACTTTCAGGCGGCGAACAGCAACGCGTAGCCATTGCCCGCGCCATTGTCAACGATCCAAAAATTGTAATTGCCGACGAGCCGACCGGTAATTTAGACCCCGTTACAAGTTGGGACATTATGGATATTTTTAAGAGAATCAACGCGACAGGTACAACAATCGTAATGGCGACTCACGATAAAAATATTGTTGACCGTATGCGAAAAAGAGTTATCGCGCTTTATGAAGGGCGAATTGTCCGTGATGAACTGCGCGGAACTTACAGCTAAAACTTTTCAAAAAAAATCTCCGACAAATCATCGGAGATAATTTTTTTATTATGATTAAAAATTATTTTTTCGGCACAGTCAAACTGTCAGGCTTAGACGGACTCAACTCAAAACGCGTCGAATCTTTAGCCAAAAGTTTTACGTTAAAGCCTTCGTCAACGTCTTTCCAAATTTCGTCCGGCAAAACAAATTCCATTTTTTTATTTGGAAAGCCCGTCTTAAATTCCGGCACAACGTACAAAGTATTAGTCGATTTATCGGCAAGCGAAATGTTAAGCCTTCCGTCTTTGCGACAAGCCAAAAATAATTTCGGCGTATAATCTGCCTTCGACTCAATGATTAACTTACAATTTTTCGCGTGTGAAGTTTTATTGAAAAGCCCGCTCGTCCCCCACTCAAGCCGATAGGAAATTTCAACCTTCGGACGATTATCAAGCGTCATTGTACTTGGCGGTGAATAAACCGTTGAACCGTCGCCAAGTTTATATTCGCCAATAACCGTGATAAAAAGTTTTTCTTCCGGCATATGCGGTTGAGTTATGAAAGTGTCCTGCGCGTACTTCGTCGCGTAAATTCTATTCATATGCCGATCTTTCGCATCTTCAATCGTCGCAAAAGTCTCGTCCGAATCGTCGGTAGAAACTTTGTAGTGAATCATATAAGCATTGGACGGCAATTTTTTCAGCGTAAGTTTAAGCCCGTTAGAATCAACCGTAGTTTTTCGCTCGTCAATTTCACAAGGCTCAATATTCGCGGCACTGATAACTTTGTTGACAAGAAAAAAGTTTTGCGTCGCACTTACGACGGCAATTTTCACAATCTCGCCTTGAACTGCAAATTCACAAGTTTGCTCGGAACTTTTAACGCGCTTTAAAACTAAGCCGCTCCCTAAAACTTCGTCAATTCGATTCATATCAAAAATTGTCGCGTCGAAATTTCTAATTTCTCTGACTTGCTTAAACCAAATTTCAAAATCGCCCGTACTTTGCCAAGTAAATTTAATTTTACTTTTATCGACAGAAAAATTAATATCGGCAATTTCACGCGGCGGAAATTCGGGCGTCAACTCAACGGTTACGCCTTGACTAAATTTTAATACAGGATTAGTCCGCCAAACTTTGCTGACATTTTCACCAGCCTCCGCCAAAAACTTTTTCTGATTCTCAATCCTGTCTTTTGCCGAATAGTAAACGCATTGCAAACGATATTGATATTGCTTGAGATTTTTAACGGCATTGTCCACGAAGGGCGATTGAACACAGTCAGCAACTACAACACTGTTACCAGCGTTGTCACTTCGCAAAATCCTCACGCCTAAACAATTTTCAGAAGGCAACTTCCATGAAAATTTGCATTGACCGTTTTCAGTTTTGGCAACAAGTTTACTTTCCTCAAGGTCGCCGTAATAAACCGTGCTGCAAGTCGTAGGGTCGGAAAGCGTCCCCAATCTTACGGCAAAAACCGCGTAGCCGTAAAGCAAGCCGCATTTAATATTGTTGTCAGTCACTTCAAGTTTATCAACATTTTCAGCAACAATCTCACCGTCGCGGATATTTTGCGGCACGCCTTCAACCTTTCGCACAACGGTATATTTAACGCCCAAGTCGCTTGCAGGTTGCCAATTAATTCTGCAAATAAGGTTGGAACTTAACGCCGTCAAACTTGTAGATTTTGCGTTGACTGAAATTTTTCCCATAAGCGCGGAACTTTTGACGGGCGGAGTATTATTTTCAGCAATCGTAGCCGTCAACTTCAGCGGACGTTTAGGCTTGACGACTTTCAATCTGTCCCGCGCAGGTTTATAGTCCGGAAGTTTACTCAAAATTTCCATGCAATCGCTTACAACTTTATCTTGATGAACATTCAAAGCGGGAAGTTTTGATTCAGCCCATTTAATAAGCTCGCGGCGTTTAATGTCACTTGAAATTCCATTGATACGCCATTCAATTTTCCTCAAGTCGATTGATTCGGGTTTAATCGTTTTAGTCTTAGCCAAAACTTTTAAAACTTCCGTCATCAAAGGGGTAAGGTCTTCATTATCAGATTTTGCCCCGCGATTAATCAAGTCAAGCGTCGCATTCATATAAGCAACATAATGATTGTAGCGGCGCAATTCGTGTATTGAAAAATCGCAGGACGGACAATGATCCACGACTGAAGGAATTTTTTTGCCGCATTTAGGACACTCAATAAAATATTTTTCGCCGCAAATTTTACAAGTCGCGCGTTCAGCCTCTTCATGAGTTCTGAAATTTTCAAAAGAGCCGCAATTCCCGCAAGTCACGCAGAAAAAATTTTCCAGCGTATTGTCAACCGATTCATAAGGATCATTTAAAATTCCAGCCGCCTTATTGTAAAGTGCCGCGCTAAGTTCATAGTTGAGGAAGTTCTCAAAATTTTTACGAATACGATTAATGCAGTTGTCCGCAAAATTTTTATCATGCTTAAACATTTCCGGAGCGGCTTTCAACTTCGCAAAAAAATTATCCATCGTCTCAATTTTCAGCGAATGGTCATATTTGAAACGATTTTCATCACTGTTAAAAATTTGCGTCTGCGCGAGGTTTAAAAGTGCCTTTAATGAACGCCATGCAGGAATAGGCGCGGAAATTTTTTTAGCTTCCTTCTGAAAAATTTCACAAAGTTCATCGGTATCACGACGCTTATAAAAATCTGCACTCGGTTCAATCTTATGTTCAAGGTAATACGCCAATTCATAAAAATTATTTACTTCCGCCGACCAAGCGTAATTTTGTTTATCGGGGACGGCTTGAAATTCCAAAAAGTATTTCCGCAACTCAGCAAGCACCGAATCAGCTATGAAAAAATTATTCAGCGCGTTAATAATACTTTTATCAGTCCGCGCAGGTTTAACCTCAAAACCCTGCTCCTTGTAAGTTGCGGTAATTGTTGCGGGACTAAGTTTCAATTTTTCCTTAATCTTTTTTATCTGCGACTGATTAACCTGCAAAACGCCTGAAGTATCTCCGCGTTGAATGTCGATATACAAGCGCAGTTGTTCAATACGATTTTGCTTAAGAGCTTCGGCTTCAACCTGCCGCAACTTTGGATTTTCAA
>FLNU01002371.1_pt1 | contig 17492 bp, 12 predicted proteins | sample 1140361 | NCBI WGS metagenome assembly FLNU01 (sample SAMEA3878206, study PRJEB12797) | bioreactor metagenome | biome: Moose rumen | place: Sweden | collected 2011-10 | reverse complement strand
GCATGTGTTAGGCCTGTCGCTAGCGTTCATCCTGAGCCAGGATCAAACTCTTCGTTGTATATCTTCTGTTTTCTAAAGACAAATTATATAAGAATCTCTCCCGCTCACGAATCTATCTTGTGTACTCGAATTGACAAGAACCTCTATCGCACCTATACTATATATAAGTGCCGTTCCTGTTATGTACTACATTTTTGCTTTCAATCTGTCAATCTAAACCCGACTTCCGCGCCCTTCCGACTTCCTGCACAAGTTCTATTACCTGCTGCAACTTTATCTCTAATCTCTCAACTCTTACCTGCTTTTCAACCGTTAGGGGCGTAAAAAAAACTACCGTAGTTGAGTAGTTCGTCGGCCTGCTGTTTTCCCGATGTACACCTCAGCATATATCGTGCGGTTTCCAGCGCTTCAGTACGGGTGCCACCACTGTGGCTCGCTTTTTACTCCGAAAACACTCCTGTTGTTGAACGTTCGGAGATGTTCTCTACTATTTCGTCATCTCACTGACTGCTATCGTCACACTGACATTCGAGTGCCTCTCTTTTCAAAAGCGAGTGCAAAATTACTACTTTTTTTCAAACCCACCAAATTTTTACCCGATTTTTTTTGAAAAAAAATGAACTTTCTTTGCAACAAACTGATTTTCAATAATGCCACTTTGCAAAAAAAATAGGGCAACACAATGTTACCCTACGTTTACCACTGAACGTTCGGAGACGTTCTCCACTAAATGTCACCCCCACGCATAATACGAAGCACTCATTATTTATATAAGAAGCGCTTAATACTCTTCTTTGGCGTTTTTTCAAAAGGTTCGTCTTTGATTTCGATATTGGAGACTTGCGAATATCCGGGAATGCGCTTATTGAGTTTTTGAAGATTCTCTCTCATCACATTCTGCAGTTCTTCCAAAGAGAATCGCTTCTTTGCCTGCTCATCGGGGAAGATAAGCGCAATGAGTTTTCCTTCTCTCTCCACAACAATACTCTCACCCACTGCATCCATATTATTCAGTTTATTTTCAATATCTTCCGGATAGATATTCTGCCCTGAGGCACCGAGAATCATAGTCTTATTTCTTCCTTTGATAAAGATATTCTTGCGACTATCTAAATAGCCGAGGTCGCCCGTCTTCATCCAACCTTCCTTATTGAAAGCGGCTTTGGTAGCTTCTTCGTTCTTATAGTACCCCATCATCACATTCTCGCCTTTTACGAGTATCTCACCTATTCCTTCTTCGTTAGGCTGATCAATCTTCACCTCCGTATTCAGAACAGGCACGCCTCCTGATTGCGCCACGAAATACTTCGGCGGATTGCCACCGATGAGCGGTCCGCACTCCGTCATACCATAACCTACTGAAAGCGGGAAGTGAATATCCATCAGTGCATTCTCCACCTCAGGGTTGATGGCGGCACCACCGCAAAGGAAATATCTTATATTGCCGCCAAAGGCTTTTTTAAGTTTTTTCTTAACAAAAGATTTGAAAATATTTCCCACTCCCGGCATCTTCCAAAACATCCGGACTACCGTTTTCGACAACAGCGGATTAAGATTTTTGGAATAGATCTTTTCTATCACCAAAGGCACTGTAACAACCATATACGGTTGCACATCCTGCAAGGCTTTTAGCAGCACTGACGGCGTAGGTGTCTTCGTTAGGAAATAGATATGCGTTCCCGAACAAAGCGGATAAAGAAATTCGCAAATCTGCCCGAACATGTGAGCAAGCGGCAGCATCGACACTACACTCTGCCCCGGCTCAACAGGCAACACCGACATACCAGTCTCTACATTATTTGAGAGCGACCGCCCGTTGAGCATCACGCCTTTAGGCAACCCCATTGAACCGGAAGTGTAGTTAATGAGCGCAAGCGCATTGGGGTCCGCCGTAAAGAAAATATCGTCCGGCTGAAGTCCCTTCGGAAATTTTTGCATCAACGCCTTATCTATAAGAGCATAGATAGCATCAGAACTCATTTGCTCTTTTTCGCCATCCTGCTTCTGACGGATAAGAGAGAAATCAGTCAGAGAGATAATGGTTTCAATAGATGATAATGGTTGATTTTGCAACTCTCTCCAAACGAATGGTCCGACGAACAACGCCTTGGCATCTGAATGTTTGACGAGGTTATCTATATCTTCCGCCTTGAAATCTTGCAAGATACTTACCACCACCGCTTCGTATGAAGCGATAGCAAGATATGCGGCTGCCCAGTTGGCTGAGTTCCTCGCTGCAAGGGCTATCTTATCGCCTTTCTTTATACCTAATATGCGGAATAGCTCATGCAGGCGCAGCATCTGCTCTGCAAGAGACTTAAAAGTGTAACCGGCTTGTTCGCCATAGTTAGTAAGCGCAGCATCGTCCCATTGGTGCTGCATCACATCTGTCAGATATTCAAGATAATGTTTCTTCATCGCTTAAAAATAATGCACAAAGGATAAATGAAGTACTGCTTACGCTATGTACCGCTTGCGAACGTTCGGAGACGTTCTCCACTACCAGCGAAGAGTTTGCAAAATTAATAATAAAAATCGGGTTACGCAAGCAAAAAAAACACCAAGTGACCAAGTACTAAGTACCAAGTACCAAGTGACCAAGTACCGCTTGCGAACGTTCGGAGACGTTCTCCACTACCAGCGAAGATTTTACATTCCACGCTACGATATCTCGCTCCAATCGGTGGTACTGTTTTTTAGTTTAGATAGTCCTGTCTGTAGCAGACTGTTTTTAGGCAATGCAAGCTCGGGATCTTCTTCCAAAATCGTTTGTGCCACTCTTCTTGCCTTCTCTAACAGCTGTCCGTCGGTGGCGAGCGAAGCTATATGCATCTCAAACGGCAGACCTGACTGCTGCGTACCTTCAAGGTCGCCCGGTCCGCGCAACTGCAGATCTGCCTCTGCGATACGGAAACCATCGTTGGTGGCGACCATTATATCCATGCGTTTACGGGTGTCTTTTGAGAGAGCGAAATCGGTCAGCAGTATGCAATAACTCTGATCGGCACCACGTCCTACCCTACCTCTCAGCTGGTGGAGTTGCGACAGACCAAATCTATCGGCATTCTCTACTATCATCACCGAGGCATTGGGTACATTGACTCCCACCTCTATCACCGTTGTCGCTACAAGAATCTGCGTTTTTCCCTCAGCAAATAAGCGCATATGCAAGTCCTTCTCCTTTGGATTCATCTTGCCGTGCACCATAGATATATTATATTCGGGAAACCTATGGCAGATACGCTCATATCCTGACACAAGGTCCGCAAGTTGTTTCTGCTCCTCTTCCTTATTCTTCTTATCACGCTTCTCAATAAGGGGAAAAACGACATACACCTGCCTGCCCTTCTCTACCTGCTGCTCAATAAAATTATCTATCTGTTGCCGCCTTTGTATATTATAATGCAATGTCCTTACGGGTTTACGCCCGGGCGGCAGTTCGTCGATAACAGAAACCGACAGGTCTCCATAAACGGTCATTGCGAGAGTTCTCGGAATGGGCGTTGCCGTCATGACGAGTATATGCGGAGGCTGAAGGTTTTTTGCCCATAGTTTGGCACGTTGAGCCACGCCGAAACGATGCTGCTCATCAACCACCACCAAACCAAGATTGGCAAAAACGACATTATCCTCTATCAAAGCGTGCGTTCCTATAAGAATATCTATCTCTCCTTTTTGCAATGCGGGCAACAACTCTCTCCTCTCCTTTTGCTTGGTACTGCCCGTCAGTAATCGAACATTAACGCTCATCCCCCGCAGCATTTGAGTTACCGTCAGGAAATGCTGATTAGCAAGTATCTCCGTCGGTGCCATTATGCAAGTCTGGAAGCCGTTATCTACGGCGAGCAATGAGCAGAGCAGAGCAACTAAGGTCTTGCCGCTTCCTACATCACCTTGCAATAGGCGATTCATCTGCTTTCCCGACACAAAGTCAGCCCTGATTTCTTTCACCACTCTCATCTGCGCACCTGTCAGCTGAAAAGGCAGATAATTATAATAGAAATTATTGAAATTCCTGCCCACGATAGGCATACGAAATCCGACAGACTGCATCTGCTGCCGCTTTGCCTGCTTTAATATTTGCAGTTGGATAAAAAACAATTCCTCAAACTTAAGCCTCTCCTTTGCTTTTTGAAGAATTCTCCCATTTGCCGGGAAATGGATGTTGATAAGCGAGTCTGTGAGCGGAAGAAGATGATTCTCCTCTATAAACCAATCGGGCAAAGTGTCGGGAATACCTTCTTTTAAGTCAGGCATCAGACCTTGAATGATGGTGCGCATTGCTTTATCATTCAACGCGCCCGACTTCATCTTCTCTGACGTGTTATAATGCGGCTCGAGTCCGCAACGCGTCTGCAGTTGCTCCTGCGACACTATTTTCTCAAGATCGGGATGGGCAAAATTAAAGGTATGATTGAAGAAAGACGGTTTGCCGAAAAGGATATAAGGAACACCCGTTTCTATTTTAAGGTATTGCAACCCTTTAAACCAAACAAGCTCTATCGTATCACCATTTCTATCGGCAAACTCTGCAGTCATTCGCTTCGTTTTGCCCGTTCCTACAGTCTGCACATCTACGACAATGCCGACAATCTGCATATATTCATCTTCGCTGCTGATATCTCTGATATACGAGAAGTGCGACCGATCAATATATTTATAAGGGAACAGATACAAGAGGTCAAGAGCCGTATCGATATGCAACTCTTTTCTTAGGATTTCAGCCCGCTTCGGGCCTACCCCCTTGCAATATTTTAACTCCTTGTATCTTAGGTCCATAGATTATTTTAAGGCTTGATATGTGACATTATGCATCATCGTCTTGGCATTATATCCGGATAGGTTAGGCAGACAGTTGGTGTAGAGCAGAATAAGTAACTCTTCCTGCGGGTCAATAACATAATCGGTGCCGAACATCCCGCCCCACCGCATTGAGCCTTCGGAAATAACCGTATTGTGCGCGTTTTCAGGTCGGAACACATCCCACGCCATACCGAATCCCAACTCGCCCCGCATATTGCCCACGCCGTTTTTCTGCATCATCTCCAATGTCTTGCGTCCTATTATTCGACGATTATTGAAAGTGCCTCCATTGAGTATCATCTGGCAAAACTTAGCATAATCTTCTATCGTGCCGCATAGTCCGGACGAAGGTGAGCAGTAAGTGCCGGTTGCAGCGTAAGGAAAAGTCTGATATAACTGATTATCAGAAAGGACTAACTGTCCCTGCGGCCGCCCGAGACGAGCATCGCTATGCGGCAAAGCAGAGGCATCGGTATCGGTCATATCTCTCAGGTAAGAATATAGTTTGACCACTCTGTCGGTCTTCTCAGGCGGCACGAGAAAATAGGTGTCGCGCATATCACAAGGGTCAAGTACCCGCTCTTTGATAATGGTATAAAAGTCTTGGGCTGTAACAACCTCTGCTATACGCCCGAGAATATCGATGTTGTAGCAATAGTTAAACTCCTCCCCGGGGTCACAACGCAAGGGCATTTGTGCAATATGACGCACATTCTCTGCGAGAGTAAGACTATCTAATGTGTTATGCGGCGCTATTTCGTAGTCATATTGCAGACGGTCGAAAATGCCATCATAACATATACCTGAAGTATGAGTGATGAGGTGGCGGATTGTAATATCCCTCTTAGCCGGACGAGTAACAATATCAGTATATTGACCATTGGCATCCCTATAACTGACTAAAACTTGCGGAGAGGCAAATTCAGGTAAGTACTTCTTAACGGGTTCGTCAAGCTGAATAAGTCCCTCCTCCACAAGAGTCATAAAAGCAACAACGGATATCGCTTTCGTCTGAGACGCAATACGAAAAATATCGTCAGTCCTGCAAGGTATATTATTTTCCCTATCGCGCCATCCAAAGGCTTTGCAATGCACCACCCTACCCTTATGCACCACCATCGTCACCGCCTGCGGTAGCACCTCCATATCGACATAACGCTGAAAAGCAGAATCAATAAGCGGCAATCTGTCCAAGTAAAAAGCATCGCTCACATCGGCACCGTATATCAAGTGCTGAGGCGCAGAGGTATCACTTTCCACCGAACAACTCGCAAATAGGACACAAGTTAATACTGCTATACATAACGATCGCTTCATTTAAGTTGAAAGTTGAAAGTTGAAAGTTGAAAGCCGAAAGTTGAAAGTTGAAAGTTTGAAAGTTGAAAGTTTGAACGTTCGGAGACGTTCTCCACTATTAAGAAAGTCGAAAGCCGGAACACGATTTGCGTTTGCGGGGCTTTCGACTTTTACTATCGACTTTTTACTATCGACTTTCTACTTATTGAAGTTTGAAGTTAACCGGCACGGTATATTTAACGCGTACAGCCTTACCTCTCTGTTGCCCGGGCGACCACTTAGGCATTGATTTGATAACCCTGACGGCCTCTTTGTCAAGCGACGGGTCACCACCTGTGCGGACTACCTCTACATCAACGATAGAGCCGTCCTTGTTCACCACGAATTGGCAGATGACACGCCCTTGAATACCATTCTCCTGTGCAATAACGGGATACTTAACATTCTCGGATAGATATTTGAAGAGAGCGGCTTGGCCACCGGGGAACTCCGGCATCTTCTCAACCACAACGAACACCTCTTCCTCTACCTCCTCGTCTTCTACAACTTGCTCTACCGGCGCTGCAACAACAACCTCAACATCCTTGTCATCCTCTGTGTTAATCTCGATATGCTGCGTCTCCACCTCATCGTCAACAACGGTCAGCACCTCAATCTCTTGTACGGGTGCCGGTGGTGGCGGAGGAGTAATGTCCTGAGTGGTCTGCTGAATCTCGATCTCATCCTCAATAAGGAACTCTTCATCGATAATCTCATACACGGTAACCTCTTTCTCCGTCCATTCAAGCGCTACATAGCAAATGCTAAGGACAAACACAAAGCCTAAGAGAAGATAAGTTAACTTCTTATCTTCCAAACTCGCTTCTTTTGATTTCTTGATATCCATGGTACTAATCAATTTGAATTTTCTCGCAAATCGATGCAAATTTACATATTTTTTCTTATATTAGCAAACACAATGACTTTTTTTTTAAAAAAAGTTGCTTTTTTGCTATAACATATTGTTTATTGCCGAGTTGTTTTTTTCTTCTCTCTCGCATTTTTTCACTCAAATAACCGACTGATAAACCCGAAGTAGGCAGTCCCCCACACTATCATAACTATAGATATTCGCTCTCCTCCGCATCTCTTTCCTATCAAACTCCCGCACATCAGTCATCACGCCTTCCAATGCTTCTGCCAAAGCAGACTCGTCGCCTATCGGCACTAAGACACCTGTTTTGTCCGTTATTATCTGAGGAGCAATACCGACAGGCGTACTCACTATCGGACATCCTGCTGCAAGGCTCTCAGCAAGTACCACGCCCGCCGTCTCGTAATTAGAAAACAACACAAAAGCATCGGCTTCGGCAAAGCACTCTGCCACCCCCTCCAGAGGCAACTCACCCTTCCACTGCAACATACCTCTCGGGAAACCGAGCGACTCGGCATACTCCCGAACATCAGCATAATCAACACCCGTACCGACAAGCACCAACCGAAAATCATCCCTTTTATCTGCTAATATTCTTACCGCCCTAAGCAGACCTCGCACATTCTTTGCCCGCTCATCAAAGCAACTGACATGAAGAAACGACTTGATGCTATGAGGACGGCACTCAACATTGTAAAAGATATCGTCCACCACATTATTCAACCTCAGCCATCGCTTATTGCTAAACCCCTGCGCCCGCATCGACCGTTCCAACACTTCCGACACCGGCATCACCGCTGACGCTTTTCTTACCGCCAAACGAGCAAGCGAACGATGCACGACACTTGACATTGCAAACTTTCCATTCTGCGGCAGATAACCCGACCAATGTTCAACTACTATATAAGGTGTATGTCGTGTCAGCCTTAGCCAAAGCGGCAGAAGAACATTCTTTGTCAACACATTCAACTGACAAAGGTCAGGCGTCCCCCACCTCTCCTGCACCTCACGCCACCCTCGCCGCAACGCCGAAAGAAATGTACCTTTATTATAATATACGTACACCTCACGCACGCCATCCGTCAGCTGCTCAACCACCTCTATCCCTACTCTGTTCGTGGTCATCGTCCTTTGGCTCTTCTCATTAAAGAGGTACAGCACACATACATCAACCCCCGCACCAACAGAAGCCGCGGCGTGTTTGTGAACAAACAAGCCTGACATGGCATCATAACGATGCGGATACCACTCCGTAAGATAGAGAACCTTCATAACAGAACCGGCACTGAAAGCAGAAACATTATTATTGCGTTATTGCAAAGGTACTACAATTTTCTCAACAGCGCAAGAAAAATACAACAAAGCAAAAAATTCAGCACTACCAAAATAAGGGGATACCCGCTTAACGGCAATTACTTATTTTTAGTTATTGCTTAACTATAAAAAAAGCAGTAATTTTGCGCAAAATGATAGAGAAAATCATCGTTATAGTAATTATTGCAATCGCTGTGTGCGGTATGGTGCTGACAATCTACCGAGAGCAGAGAAAATCAACACCGTGCGATGGCGGTTGTACGACCTGTCCGCTTGCAAACAAATGTACGGAAAAAAACTGACCATATTACTCTCTTGTCTCGTCATTCTTGCGCAGACCATTTTAAGCGCGAATGTAGAAGAACAGATTTCCGGTGAGGTACTTGACCTCAACGGTATGCCGCTTATCGGTGCTAATGTCTTTTGGGAAGGCACTACTATCGGTGGCGTGACCGATGACAACGGCAAGTTTAATATTCCACCGGCACCCGCCAACTCTACCGACAAACTCATAGCATCGTATGTCGGATATATCAACGACACAATAGTCGTAAGTACTTCTAAACCCTCACAAAGCAATCTTCCCGTCACTTTTGTGCTCGCTGATATGATTGAATTGAACACGGTTAATATAGTAGAGCGTCGCGCTGCCGTCCTCAAATCTCGTACCGCCGCCTTCGATGTAGAGACGCTCAATAGCGAAGAACTATGCAAGGCGGCATGCTGCAACCTCAGCGAGGCGTTCGAGACAAACGCCTCCGTAGATGTGGCGTATGCCGATGCAGCAACGGGAGCAAAGACGATACGCCTACTCGGGCTAAGCGGCACCTATGTGCAACTGCTATCAGAAAACACGCCGGGCGTGAGAGGATTGGCGCAAAACTTCGGAATGGAATATATCCCGGGACCATGGATGAATTCTATTCAGGTCAGCAAAGGTACCTCGTCCGTTATAAACGGCTACGAAGCGACCACGGGGCAGATAAATGTGGAATATCTCAAGCCTCAGACACAAGACCCTGTCGCTATTAATGTGATGCTTAACTCCGAACTGCATGCCGAACTGAATGTCGAAGGCGGTTGGAATATCCCGCTTCAGGCACAACATCAATCACTATATACGGGTATATTAGCGCATTATCAAAACGGCTCACTGCCGATGGACGACAACAAAGACGGCTTCCTTGATATGCCTCTGAGCAACAACCTCAATATCGCCAACCGCTGGTTTTACAAAAACCATGACTACACCCTCCAAGCCTTTGTTCGCGGCTTATATGATGCCCGCGACGGAGGACAACGACATACCCACAACAGCAACACTACGCTCTCTAATCCTTATCTCATCACTTTACGCACACACCGCATCGACGGATTTCTGAAAAACGGCATCGTCTTTGACGAAGAGACCGGCAGTTCGGTCGGCATCATCGCCGCCGCATCCTACCACGACCAGCACAACACCTACGGGCTGCGACAATGGGATGCCTCACAATGGAACGCCTATCTCAATGCTATATGCCAAGCCAATTTTGAAGGAGGAAACTCGGATATCGATATCGACCATCGGCTATCCACAGGTCTGAGTTTTAACTACGATAAATATAACGAACAGATATTCGAGTACGGAAATAGCGGAGCCATCGCAGCTTCAACGACATTAGACCTCTCTCGGCAGGAGTTTACCCCGGGCATATTCGCAGAATACTCACTCAAAGTGGAAGAACAACTATCGCTCGTGAGCGGTGTTCGTGCCGATTGGTCTTCTCGCTACGGCATATTTGCCACTCCGAGACTGAATGTCAGATATAGCCCGTGGGAATGGTGGAGCATCAGAGCATCCTTAGGATTAGGCTATCGCAGTCCTAATGTAATTGCCGACAATGCTTTTATGCTACCTTCATCACGAATGATTAATACCACTTACATTCCTGTTGCCAACCAAGAGCGAGCAATTAACACGGGCGTTAGCACCACTTTCCATATTCCTACCGCATCCGGAGAGTTATCCGTCTCTGCCGAGTATTATTTCACTAATTTCTTCGACTGCGTTGTTGCCGACCTCGACCGCTCCGCACACTCTGTTACGCTCTACAACATATCAGATATAGGCGGTCGCTCATTTGCTCATAATGCCCAGATAGAGGCGACAATGGAGATTTTGCGCGGTTGGACTCTCACTGCCGCCTTCCGCTATACCGACACACGCCAAACGACATTCACCACCCTGCCGTACTACACCTCGAAAGCAGACGCGACAGAGGCAGACGGCAGCGTGGCTGTAACGCGACTCAAACCACTGACCAACAGGTGGAAAGGCATCATCACCACTTCTTACCAAACGCCACTGAAGAAGTGGCAATTCGACCTGACTGCGCAGTTCAACGGCGGAGGACGAATGCCCGACGGTTTTAACACTTACTTCTTGCAAAACTTAGGCTCTTCGCAATACAGCGAGCAAGCAGACGGCTCGCTTTACTACAAATGGTATCCGCAACTGATGGCGCAGGTTACAAAATACTTCCGGACATGCTCTATCTACCTCGGCGCAGAAAACATGACTAACTTCCGACAAGAAAATCCAATCATCGATGCCGACAAACCTTTCGGCACAGATTTTGACGCATCGATGGCATGGGGACCGATAACAGGCTGGAAAGTATATCTCGGCTTCCGTTGGACACTTGAGAAAAACGATGATTAAGGTTACTTCGAAAAATTACTTTAACTATTTATTCCACACGGATACTAACGGATTTTAGAAACTGAACACAGCCGTAGTGGAGAACGTCTCTGAACGTTCAACGGTAGTGGAGAACGTCTCTGAACGTTCAACGGTAGTGGAGAACGTCTCCGAACGTTCAACGGTAGTGGAGAACGTCTCCGAACGTTCAACGGTAGTGGAGAACGTCTGAGAACGTTCAACGGTAGTGGAGAACGTCTCTGAACGTTCAACGGTAGTGGAGAACGTCTCTGAACGTTCAAACTAAAAAAACAGAATATTATGCGTTATTTCCTTACAACACTCTGTGCTATTGCCCTATCTCTTAGCACTCTTTTTGCCGCTAAGACAGACAAACGGACAATCGTGTTCGATGTAGAGCTACACTGCGATGCCTGCATCAAAAAAATAGAGAAAAATATCGCTTTTGAGAAAGGCGTGAAAGACCTCATCTGCGACCTTGACAAAAAGCAGGTAACCATTGTCTATGATGCTAACAAAACCGATATCGGAACCCTGCAAGAGGCGTTCAAAGCCATCGGCAAACCCGCCACAGTCAATACCGCCGCCACAGAAGCACTGACACAAAGCAAGACAAATGCAAGCGCGACTTCGCCTGCCAAAGAGCAAAAACTGAACACACAAACGGAAACCGATGCCGATTCCGGAGCCTCCATTCCGCAAAGTGAAGAACGTCTCTGAACGTTCGGACTTTAGTCGGCATTCAATGCCGACTTTATAAAGACGGATATAAGTGCTGTGGAGAACGTCTGTAAACGTTCAAAAATTGAATTATTTTCTTGCACTATTCAAAAAAAAACAGTACCTTTGCATTGATATAGGAGCGTGAGCACCCCCGCTCGCGACCGAAGCAAGTAAGGTACTGAAGTTTCCCACATCAGAGAATCAACAACTTATTATTTTTTTGTCGGCGTATTAGACGAATTTGGCGAAAAAACTACGTTTTTTTTGGTTTTTGGTCAACAATTACCCACAATTGAACGTTCGGAGACGTTCTCCACTACGTTGAACGTTCGGAGACGTTCGCTACTACCCACAATTATCCAAAAATTAAAATTTTTGGCAAAATAAGTAGGAAACTTTAGTAAGGTGTATAACACATTTGTTATATAGAAGAAAGAATAAGTCCTCCGCCCGACAAAGGGGAGAGTTCTTATGGTTCCGTAGCTTAGTTGAATAGAGCGTCAGATTCCGGTTCTGAAGGTCGTGGGTTTGAGTCCCACCGGGATCACATAACAAAAGCAGCGAAGTGCACACTTCGCTGCTTTTCTATTAGCGTATTTCTACTTCTTTGAGAGACGGTCGAAAAGACCGTCTCTACCATCCACTTTAGGAATCCGCCCTGACTTCCTTGAGAGACGGTCGAAAAGACCATCTCTACCATCTACTTTAGGGCTCTGCCCGCACTTTCAACTTTCAACTTTCAACTTTCAACTTTTCACTTTCTACTTTCGGAATGCTGACCGTCTGGAAGCGTTTTTGCCTCTGCTGCCAACGCTCACGGGCATACTGCTGCATATCAGTGAACTGATCGTTCTCGTCGGTAATCTCCAGTCCGAAGACCGTTTCGATTACATCTTCAAGCGTTAATATTCCCTGCATCGCACCATATTCATCAATAACGATGGAAATCTGCTCCTTATGCTCTATCAGCGCGTCCCATATATCGGGTATAGCGGTCTCCTCATTGAAGTAAGGCAGAGGACGCTTAATATCACCAAGACGAATATGGAACTTATCCTCTGCCAGCATCTCAAGCGCATCAGAACGAAGTACATAACCCGTGATAAACTCAGGAGAGTCAGCATATACGGGGATACGAGAGAAGTGATCATAGCGGTCTTCTTTATAAAAATCTTGCAGAGTCATCGTTTCCGGTGCCGTAGCACAAACGACGCGAGGTGTCATAATATCGTAAGCCTTAACATCGTCCAACTTAATGATATTCTGAATAATCTTATTCTCATCCTCATCAAACACTCCCTCTTCTTCTCCCACATTCGCCATTGCGCTCACTTCTTCTCTTGATACGGACGCCTCCTCGGCATCTTTCGGCGTTATCATCTGAGTTATCTTTTCCACACACCACACAACAGGGAACATAATAAAAATCAGCACCCTAAGAGTATTAGCAGTAAAAGCGGTGAGCGATCGCCAATAAGTAGAACCGATGGTCTTTGGGATAATCTCTGAAAAAACAAGAATAAGAATAGTTGTTATTGCCGATACCAAGCCAAACCACTTACTGCCGAAGATTAATGTTGCCTGTTGTCCTATGCCGGCAGCACCTATAGTGTTTGCTATCGTATTCAGCGACAGGATAGCAGCGAGCGGACGCTCACTCTCCTGCTTGTACTGCTTCAATCGCACAGCAGCCTTATCGCCCTCATCCTCCTTCATCTGCAAATACGAAAAAGTGGTCGAGAGAAGCGAAGACTCTAAGATAGAGCATAGAAAAGAAATAACTAATGCTGAAATTAAAAATATAAAAAGTAGTAACATAATCGTATAGTAGTTAGAGTGTCGGACGAAGTACGAAGGACTAATGTACGAGGTACGAAGGTATCACTCTCGATGTTTCAGTATAATTTTTGCAGCAGTCTCCGCGGCGTTTTGCTTTCCAAGCATATTTGCTATCTCTTCATAGCCTTGCAATTGCCTTTGTCTCGCGCTCTCGGTCTCGCCGGTCCCGAAAGGAGCGGAGGACTCTTTTTGAACGTTCTCAGACGAGCTCCGCTCCAAACGTCGGCATTTAATGCCGACATTATAAAGACGAGAGTTATGAACGTTCTCTGACATTCGCCACTGTCTTTCATCAGTTTGCAATAGTTTCCTCAGTTCATCTGCCGTTCGCTGAACCGTAAATCGGTAACCTATCAGTTCCGAGATTACCTCTCTCTGAAGCAGGATATTAGGCAGAGTAAAATACGGACTGCTGAACAACAACCTGCTAAATAATATAGCGTGAGGCACAGCGATATGATATACAGCCACCTGCGGACACCTTAGCAATGCACCCTCAAGCGTTGCCGTTCCCGAATTGATAATAGCAGCGTCCGCCTGCCTTAATATATCATGAGTACTGCCAAACACCACCCTCACCTTTGGTGCAGAGTCGCCAGACGTTCTCAGACGTTCTCCACTATTTGAGAGATGGTGTTTTCCACCGTATCTACCGCCAGACGTTCTCAGACGTTCTCCACTGTCTCTTGACGGAGCGGAGGGGTCCAACCCCCCGGATATTTTTAGTTGTTGCTCATATAATTCTCTGCTTTGCCCCTCAGCACCTGCCACAACAATATCATAACCGGGTGCTGCCAATTGTGCGGCTTCAACCATTTTTCGCAGACAATGTTCTATCTCACTTCGCCGAGAGCCCGGCAGAACAGCGATAATTCTCGAATTGCCGTTCGCTAAATCGCTTTCTTCCCCTGCCCTCTCCGCCTTTTTTTGAACGTTCTCAGACGTTCTCCACTCTGTACTCGTTACCTCCTCCACTGTAGGATTGCCTATATAAGTACATTTGTAACCATATCGCGAGTAAAAATCCGGTTCGAAAGGGAATATACCTAACACCTCGTCACACAGACGAGCAATCTTATGTACTCTCCAGCGCTTCCATGCCCATACTTTGGGCGGGATATAATAGACGATACGAGTAGCAGGCAGATGCTCACGGCAGAACTGCGCCATCCGCAGGTTAAACGAGGGATAATCAATCAATATCAGCACATCCGGCTTCTCTTTCAGCAGTGCTTCGCGGGCAATCTTGAAATTACGCCTCACCTTACTCAAATTGCTCAGCACGGCAAATATCCCCATAAAAGCCATCTCACGGTAGTCTTGATAGAGCACCGCTCCCTCGCGTCTCATCGCATCACCGCCTAATCCGACAAAGCGGATATCGCTTTGCAATACTTTCATTGCCTGCATCAGTCGGGCAGCATGCGTGTCGCCCGATGCCTCACCTGCTATAAGGAATACCGTCATATAGTAAACCAAATAGCAGCAATAATATACGGGAAGGCACCTATCAACACTCCCTTCGCCAAACGCCATAGGTCCATCTCATAAAAGAGAAAGAGCAGCGCCATATTAGGAAACACCGATAGCATCATCATTTTGCTCAGCACACTGTTGGCGGAGAAGTCAAATGCTTTCAATACACCCCACAGATTAAACCTCGATATATATACATAGCAGAACAGTGCCGGCAATAGCAAGCCAAGCACTATTCCTACTGAGTATTTATCTAATCGACGCATCAAATTATGTACAAAGGGACAATGTACAATGTACAAATGGACAATGTACAATGTACAAAGGACAAATTAGACCTGTTACTTTCTAATCAGGCAATGGCCCGTCATCTCCTGTGGCTGCTCAATACCAAGAATATGGCAGAGCGACGGTGCCACATCGGCAAGGATACCGTTCTCAACCTTTGCGTCCTTATTATCGCTTATATACACGAACGGCACAGGGTTGAGTGAGTGAGCAGTATTAGGCGTACCGTCATCGTTGATTGCATGATCGCAGTTACCATGGTCAGCAATGATAATCACCTCATAGCCGTTACGGCGCGCTGCCTCAACCGTCTCATTTACGCATATATCTATCGCCGTTATTGCCTGCTGAATGGAATTATACACGCCCGTATGTCCGACCATATCGCCATTGGCATAATTGAGAATGATGCAGTCATATTTCTGCGAGTTCAATGCGTCGCGCAAGGCTATCGTTACTTCAGGTGCAGACATCATCGGCTGCAGGTCGTATGTAGGTACCTTAGGTGAAGGTATAAGAATACGGTCCTCACCTTCGAATTCCGCTTCACGCCCTCCTGAGAAGAAGAAGGTAACATGTGCAAACTTCTCCGTTTCGGCAATGCGCAACTGTTTCATGCCCGCCTTTGAGACTATCTCACCTAAGGTATTGTTCACATTCTCTTTCGGGAAGAGGATATGCAGTCCCGTGAACGAAGAGTCGTAAGGCGTCATGCAACAATAGTGCAGATTCTTAATGGTATGCATTCCATGCTCCGGCATTTCCTGCTGCGTGAGGGCTATCGTTATCTCTTTGGCGCGGTCGTTGCGATAGTTAAAGAAGATTACCACATCCCCCTCCTCTATCGTTGCAAGCGGTTTACCACCACGCATACGTACTATCGGTTTAATAAACTCATCCGTCACTCCGCTGTCGTAACTTGCCTGCATGGCCTCATGCATATTCTCGAACTCAGCACCTTTGCCGCTCACAAGCAAATCATATCCTTCTTTGATTCGCTCCCAACGCTTATCGCGGTCCATAGCATAAAAACGACCGCAGATAGAAGCTATCTCACCTGCCGACCGAGCGCAATGAGCCTCAAGTTGGTCAATGAAACCTATGCCCGAACGGGGATCGGTATCCCTGCCATCCATGAAACAGTGGATAAAAGTCTTACCTTGCAGACCATATTCCTTGGCGATGTCGCAAAGAAAAAAGAGGTGCTCCAAAGAAGAGTGCACACCGCCATCAGATGTCAGACCCATGATATGCAGTTGCTTGCCGCTCTCTTTAGCATACGAATATGCAGCCTGTATCTCAGGGTTCTGCATTATACTGCCATCTTTGCAGGCACGATTAATCTTAACGAGGTCTTGATAAACAACGCGCCCCGCACCTATATTGAGGTGCCCGACCTCAGAATTACCCATCTGACCATCAGGCAGACCTACATTCTCGCCACTCGCCTGAAGTTGAGAATTAGGATAATCTGCAAGTAACTTATCCCAGTGAGGGGTAGAGGTCTGACTTATCGCATCGGCTTTGTCTTTGTGTCCGATTCCCCAGCCGTCGAGAATCATTAATAATGCTTTACTCATATATTTATTTTCTATTTACTGTAACTTTCGACTTCTTTGAGAGACGGTCGAAAAGACCGTCTCTACCATCCACTTTCCACCATTTCTCGCCTATCGTCTTTCTCTCTCAGAGCCTGACGCTTATCGTAGGTATGCTTGCCCTGACAAAGGGCAATCTCCAATTTGGCAAGTCCTTTCTCATTAATAAAAAGCGACAGCGGAATGATAGTCTTCCCCGTATCTTTTACTGCCTTTTCCAACTTCCTTAACTCTCTTTTGTTAAGAAGCAGTTTCCTGTTCCGCTTCGCCTCATGGTTATTATACGACCCGAAGGCATATTGCGCTATATGCATACCTCTCACCCATAACTCACTGCCTTCGAACGAACAGTAAGTGTCAGCAAGCGAAGCCTTGCTCTCGCGTATCGACTTAATCTCCGTACCGAATAGTTGGAGACCGGCAGTATAACGCTCAAGTACCTCATAGTCAAAAAAGGCACGCTTATTTCTAATATTTACTTTTGATGACGGAAGCATAGTGCTTACAACCGAAGGGGCAACTGTTATTTTCTGTTTTC
>FLNU01000582.1_pt1 | contig 17531 bp, 13 predicted proteins | sample 1140361 | NCBI WGS metagenome assembly FLNU01 (sample SAMEA3878206, study PRJEB12797) | bioreactor metagenome | biome: Moose rumen | place: Sweden | collected 2011-10 | reverse complement strand
CTTCCACTCGGAAGAGCAAAATTGAAAATTGACTTTTCATTTTGCTTTTCGCTCGCTTACTCGTAACTTTGCAGTGAAATAAAGGCTTGAGGTATGTTCAGACTGTTTTTCACATTTTTCAAGGTGGGTGCCTTCACGTTGGGTGGAGGCTATGCCATGGTTCCGTTGATGCAAAGAGAGGTGGTGGAACGGAACGGATGGCTGGACGAGGAAAGTTTTATTGATATTTTGGCTGTTTCGCAATCGATGCCTGGACTTTTCGCCATGAACATGGCTTCGCATATCGGCTATAGGTTGCGTGGCACATGGGGAGGAATTGTTTGTTCACTGGGTGTTGCGGCTCCTTCGGTGGTTACCATCTTATTGATTGCCATGTTCTTCCAGACTTTCAAGGAGAATGTGTATGTGGAAAAAATCTTCCGCGGCATCCGTCCGGCTGTCGTGGCACTGATTGCTGCTCCTTGTTTCAGCATGGCTCGCACTGCCCATATCAACCGTCACAATATATGGATACCCATACTTTCCTGCTTGCTGATTGCTGCCTTCGGTGTCAGCCCTGTATGGGTCATTCTGGCTGCTGGATTAGGAGGATGGATATGTGGAATATTAAGAAAAAAAAATCTTAAATCGTAATTACCCTTGGTTTTTCTTAAACTTTTCATTGTTTTTTCAAAAATAGGAATTTTTAATTTCGGTGGTGGATATGCCATGTTGTCGCTCATCCACAACGAAGTGGTAGAGCGCAACCACTGGCTGACGAATGCTGAGTTTACCGATATTGTGGCTGTCAGTCAGACTACACCGGGTCCGATAGGTATTAACTGTGCCACTTATGTAGGCTACACGGCAGTGGTGAATGAAGGTATGCCGATGTGGGCTGGAATCGTTGGGGCCATCATTGCGACTCTGTCTGTCATGTGGTTGCCTTTTGTGCTGATGTTGGTTTTAAGCCGGGTGTTGCTGAAACAGAGCGAGTCACCTGTTGTGAAAAGTATCTTCTCGGTTCTTCGTCCTGCCATCATCGGTCTGATTGCCGCTGCCGCCTTACTACTGATGTCGAAAGAGAATTTCAGCAGTCCGTCGGAAAGTTGGTTTCAATTTATCGTAAGCATTCTGATTTTCCTGTTTGCTTTTATTGGTACCCGCCTTTATAAAATCCACCCCATCCTCATGATTCTGCTTTGCGGACTGGCCGGACTTCTCATCTATTAATAAAGTTTCTTTCGAAGAGCGAAAGCGTAGGCGAAGCCTAACGATGAGAAGTTTTCATTGCTTCACTCTTCTGAGACGGGGCACGCCCACGTCTCTACGAGCAATGGAAAATAATACGAGCAATGGGAACTTTAGTGTAAATGTATTTTAACGCTACATGTTTTTCCTCCTATACGCCAACTGACAATATAGATTCCCTGATATAGATGGGCGGTGCTGTAGGCTTGTGAAGCCGGGAAAGAAGCAATGTGTTTGCCGTCCACAGAATAAATTTTGACGGGGAAAGTAAGTTGGGAAGGCTCTTCACCTGCGAAATGTAGCAATTGCAGTACGGGATTGTAGGCAAGAGCGTACTCCAATGGTTCAATACCTACTACTTCGGGGTCGTCCGGTTCTTCTTCGCTGTCAGGTGTATCGGGCTGGTCGGGATTATCAGGTGTATCGGGATTGTCCGGCTCATCGGGAGTATCCGGATTATCGGGTTGTTCGGGTTCGGAAGGCTCATCAATATTTTCTTCCTGCGGCAGGGGATGGGAAGGAAGTATATACCACAGACGATTAGCACTGGTGGTGTTTCGCTGGTCGGTGGTATAACTGATGATGCTGGCTCCGTCCCTGTTTTCTCCACCCGAAAGGTTGGCGGTGTGTTGTGTGTACAGGTTGGTGATGTTGTACTGTCCATTGTTGCCTTGTGGTGTGATTATCCACAACTGCCGTTCATCCTCGCTGTCGGGTGTGGTGACGCACAACTGTGTTCCCGTGTTGGTGGTCGCGGTCGCCGTTCCGGGTGTGGGGTCGGCCAATGCCAAGTTGCCCAGTCGGTTCTGAATCATGAAGTAATCACCTACCGCGGTGATTTTCCAGTCTTCCGACAGGCGGTCTTCCTGGTTGCTCCATGTGCATACCTTGCTGTCTGTCACAGGCGGGTTGTCTTCGCTCCAAGGGATGGAACCTGAGGTGACGATGTCGAAGGCACGGCCTGAATTATAACTGAGGATGTGATAGTATGTATCGCCAGGATGGAAGGGTGGGGTGGACTCTACAGGTTTTTTGGCCTTGAAAGCGGATAGGAGGTAATCCATGTGGACGTGGATGTAGTCTTTCAGGTCGGTTATGTATTGGTCGTAACTGCTGTAAAGCACTCGCTCGTTGTACATTTTCCGATTGATTCCCCACTTGGCGTAGTTGAGTTCTTGTGACGCTTGCAGCAGGGTGGTAAGACTGTCTATCTTGTGTATCAAGTATGCTTCCATTCCTCCTGTGACGGCTTCGTCGTACCGACGATTGATTAATTTCGCAAACCAAGGGTCGTCCCACATGCGGTTTATCCAGTTTTTCGTGGCTCCGTAGCCTACATCTGTCATCAGTTGGCGGCTGGTATCGCCCTTGCGTGTGTCATTGCCGTAGGCGATGTCGTAATCCCACAGCGGTCCCCAGTAAAGCAGGCTGTCTTGTCGTTCCTTATAGAAGTATGTGCTGTAGAAACCGTCGATATTTCCCGAAACCTCGGTGGCTATGTACCAGTTGGCGAGTGAGAGTGAATCTACCCACGCTCTGTAACCCTTGTCCTTGTCGGCAAAATTTTCTCCGAACAACACGGTCTCAAAGTCTCGCATATAGTTGCGAATCCAGTTGTTCTGGTTATCCACGATGTCTTCGTCGTCGGGATAGTGGATGCGGATGGGTACGCCACCTCGGGCTGTGGTGAAGCAGTTGCCGTCCTGAAAACCATCTACTTCCAGCAGATAACCACCTGTGATGTCACTTTCTTCGGTGAGTGGCAAGTCTTGTTCCGTGATGTTGACACGGTGAGGACGCACATCCACTTGGTCGCTGATTTGGTAGTTGCCCATGTACGTGCCGTTCAGTGTAAGGTCGACAAAACGTGCCGCTGGATTGAAGTCGAGACCCAGCCATTCTCCCATCTCGCTCGTTACGGCATTGCGGATGAGGGTTTTGTCTCCACAGTTGGCCAGCAGCGTCCATTTCTTTGTCTTTGCATACCCCTTGCCAAGGAATTTTTCTTTTTCTGCAAACTTGATTTTGTAGGGCTTCTTGGCCATGTTCCAGGTGGAGTTTCCCCTACCTCGTATTTCCATGCTGTCAAATTTCAGCACTTCATCGTTCTCGTCCACATAGTACATGGTGGAATAGATGTAAACAGTCTTCGACGTGATGGGTGCTCCTTTGTCTGTCTCAATATAGATATGCGGCAGATTGGTCACACGTTTGTATTCCTGTGCGGTACATCTTGCTGCAAACAGCATCAAGAAGGCCAATATTATCAGTTTTATGAATAAATAGGATATTTTCATGGAATTTCAAATTTCAACTATAAAACTTCATTATTCTGCTGCGAAGTTAGGTATTTAAATTGAAAATCATCTGTTTTCAAAGTACAAATAACATGTTTTTTCACTGAAAATCACCCAAAAACAATTTAAAATCACTAACTTTGCAGCCGATTTTATTTTTTTCAGTAAAAAGATTTCACTTATTTTGAAAACATTTGAACAGTTGGGAGTATCGCCTGAGATACTCCGTGCAATTGATGAACTGGGTTACGTTGAACCCATGCCCGTACAGGAACAAGTAATTCCCTATCTTTTGGGCAACAACAACGACGTGGTGGCTTTAGCACAGACGGGTACAGGAAAGACGGCAGCCTACGGTCTTCCACTTTTGCAGAAAATTTCACTTTCACTCTCCGAAGTACAGCAGACAAAATATGAGGATATCCACGTGCAGGCACTCATACTTTCACCGACACGCGAACTTTGTCTGCAAATCACCGACGACCTTAAATCCTATGCCAAGTACATAGACAATCTGCATGTTCTGGCTGTCTATGGTGGTGCCAGCATAGAGACGCAAATACGACAGTTGAAACGCGGTGTACAGGTCATCGTGGCCACTCCTGGCCGTCTGGTCGACCTGATGGAGCGTGGCGTGGCCCATCTTGACCAGGTGGAGAATGTCGTGCTTGACGAGGCAGACGAGATGCTTTCCATGGGATTTTCGGAAAGCATAGACACCATTCTTGAACACGTTCCCCAACAACGCAACACCTTGCTCTTTTCTGCCACGATGAGCAAGGAAATAGAGCGAATCAGCAAAAACTACCTGCATGATGCCAAGGAAATCGTGGTGGGAAGCCGTAACGAGGGAGCCGAACTGGTGAACCACATCTACTACCTTGTACAGGCGCGTGACAAGTACAATGCCTTGAAGCGCATTGCCGACTTCTATCCCGAAATCTATGCCATCATTTTCTGCCGTACACGAATGGAAACCCAGGAAATTGCCGACAAACTTATTCAGGACGGCTACAACGCCGAGTCGCTCCACGGTGAACTTTCACAGGCTCAGCGCGACCTCACGATGCAGAAGTTCCGCCAACATCGCGTGCAGTTGCTCGTGGCCACAGATGTGGCGGCTCGCGGACTGGATGTGGACAATCTTACCCACGTCATCAACTATGGACTGCCCGACGACATTGAAAGTTACACGCACCGTTCCGGTCGTACCGGACGAGCCGGAAAAACCGGTACCAGCATCTGTATCATCCACGTGAAGGAAAAGGGGAAGGTGAAAGCCATTGAACGGCAGATAGGTAAGCAATTTGTGGCTGGCACCCTGCCCAGCGGCGAGGAAATCTGCCAGAAGCAACTGATGAAAGTCATCGACGACATAGAAAAGGTAGAAGTCGACGAACAACTGATTGAGCCGTTCCTGCCCGACGTCTACCGGAAGTTCGACCTCATGGAAAAGGAAGACATCGTGAAGCGCATGGTTTCGATGGAATTCAACAAGTTCCTGAACTACTACAAGAATGCACCCGAAATCATTCAGCCTACCAGCGACTACAAGAAGGAACGTAACAAAGACAAAACATCTTCCAGAAATCGCGGAGAAAGACGTGGTGAACGCACGTCACGAAGCCACGAGGCAGAGCCAGGCTACACACGACTTTTCATCAACCTGGGGCGTATGGACCACCTCACTCCCACTGCACTCATGGGATTCGTCAACCGCATTGCCGGTCGGCAGCATTTTGACATTGGACGCATCGACCTGATGAAGAATTTCTCCTTCTTCGAAGTTCCCAGCGATCAGGCACGTGGAATACTTCAGGTACTCAACGGCAGTGAATTTGACGGACGCATCGTCAACGTCGAACCCACAGACGCACACGACCAACAGGGCAGAAAGAAAGAACACCCAGCATCCCGCCGAATCAATGAGAAGAAAGACAAGCGTCAGAAAACAGGTAAGAAATCTGCCGAACCAACCGACTTTGAACAGCCGAAAAAGTCAAAAAAGTCGGACGGTCGTCCCCAGTGGGCACAATTCTTCGAAGGACAGGTAGAGGACCAGCCCTTCTACAATATTTTTACCAAGAAAAATAAGAAAAAGAAATAAGGACCACTCCCGACTCTCAACATAACCTGGGAGTGCGGTTTTCGCTAAGTGCTTTGGCTCGTCCAAAGACCTCTCTGTCCGCCGTAATCCCTGGGAGCGCGGACCTCCTCGTCCGCAGTAAATTAAGTACACACAGAAAAAGAGCGATGGCAGAAGAGTTTGTACGGACGTCCGCGTCCTCGTTCCCAGAGACTCTCGGCCCTTGACTCTCAATTTTAAAACCCTTCCGAAAATATGAAAGTTTTTCAGCACGTCAGTGACATCGGCGACCTGCAGACAGCGTTGCAGGAAGCCTTCGAAATCAAGCGAGACCGTTACCAGTTCCAGCAACTCGGACACAACAAGACCGCCTTGCTCATTTTCTTCAACAACAGTCTGCGCACTCGTCTCAGCACACAGAAGGCTGCCATGAATCTTGGTATGAACGTCATTGTGCTCGATGTCAACCAAGGTGCCTGGAAACTCGAAACCGAACGCGGCGTCATCATGGACGGCGACAAGAACGAACACCTGCTTGAGGCCATCCCAGTCATGGGCAGTTATTGCGACATCATCGGTGTGCGGTCTTTCGCAACCTTTGAAAACCGGCGCGACGACTACGAAGAAAAAATACTCAACCAGTTCATCCGCTACAGCGGACGTCCGGTTTTTTTCATGGAGAGCGCCACCGTACATCCCCTGCAAGCCTTTGCCGACCTCATCACCATCGAAGAGTACAAACGCAGCCAGCGTCCCAAGGTAGTGCTCACCTGGGCACCCCATCCCAAGCCATTACCACAGGCCGTTCCCAACTCCTTTGCACAGTGGATGCAGGCGGCCGACGTCGATTTCGTCGTCACACATCCCGAAGGCTACGAACTCGACCCACAATTCGTTGGCAATGCACATGTCGAATACGACCAGATGAAAGCCTTCGAGGGAGCCCAATTCATCTACGCCAAAAACTGGAGTTGCCCGGGAGTGACACGTCCCGAAGACTACGGAAAAGTGTTGTCCAAAGACATGTCGTGGACAGTTGACAGCCGACACATGGCCGTTACCAACAACGCCTACTTCATGCACTGTCTGCCCGTGCGCCGCAACATGATTGTCAGCGACGACGTGATAGAATCGCCCACCAGCATCGTCATTCCCGAAGCCGCCAACCGCGAAATCTCAGCCCAAGTCGTACTTAAACGCATGCTCGAAAATCTCTGATGCAGGAACAATACAACCATTGCACACTTTCCTGCGGCATGCCGCTCCTTCACATTATGTCACCCACACAGGTGGCCTACTGTGGCATGGCCATCGATGCCGGTACCCGCGACGAAAAGCGCGGCGAGTACGGCATTGCCCACCTTTGCGAACACATGCTGTTCAAGGGAACCACACACCGGCGGTCCCACCACATCATCAACCGCATGGAGCGTGTGGGGGGCGACCTCAACGCCTATACCACCAAGGAAGAAACCATGGTCTACGCAGCCTTCATGCGTCAGCACCTGGCCCGTGCCGCCGAACTGATTGCCGACATTGTCTTCAACAGCACCTATCCGCAGCGCGAACTGGAAAAAGAAGTTGAAGTCGTAGTCGAGGAAATTGAGAGTTACAACGACAATCCCGCCGAACTCATCTACGACGACTTTGAAAACATAGTATTCCATGGACATCCCCTCGGACACAACATTCTCGGAAAGCCAAACCAAATACGTCGATACACCTCCGACCACCTGCACAACTTCACCAGCCGGCTCTACCATCCCAGGAACATCGTTTTCTTCGTCTATGGCAACTACGATTTCGACTGGGTCAGAAAAACAGTGGAAAAAGCAATAGGAAACCTTCCACAACCCCTCCAAAGTAGGGAAGAAAGGACGAGGATGGACGGTCTATTCACTCCTCCCTTGGAGGGGCAGGGAACGGTCCTTCGCCACCGTTCCACCCACCAGACACACGTACTCGTCGGTTGTCCGGCGTATCCACCTGGCGACCGCCGCCGCGTGGCACTCTACCTGCTGAACAACATCATTGGCGGTCCCGGCATGAACAGCCTGCTCAACATCGCACTGCGCGAGAAGAACGGACTCGTCTATACCGTCGAAAGCACCCTGACCAACTACACCGACACCGCACTCTTTGCCATCTATTTCGGTTGTGACCACGACCAAACCTCACGCTGTCTCGACATTGTGCGACAACAACTCGACCAACTCATCGACCGTCCACTCACGCCGCGACAATTCAATGCAGCCATGCAACAGATAGAAGGGCAGATAGGAGTGTCGAGCGACAATTTTGAAAACTATGCCCTCGACATGGCCAAGTGCTATCTGCACTACAACCGCTACGAAGGCATCAACGAGACCCTGCGCCAACTCGCCAGCCTCACACCTGCCGACCTTCAGCAGGTCGCTTCCGAACTGTTCCCGCCCGAACGACTCACCACACTCGTCTACACCCACTGAATTCCCGTCCGCATCATCTTGGTACCGCTCCTGGACCGCGGACGTCCCCGTCCGCAATATAAAAGATTTTCTCGTCCGCATCATTATATTATTTATTTTTTTCTTTTTTAAGAAATATGATAATGATGATACCCTGTGGAAAGTGTGGAAAGAAAACAGGAAAAAAACTTGCTTTTCAAGTTGTCAATTCAAGAACCCCACCTTTCAACACTTACTTCCACACCCTATTTTTCCATACTTCAACCATTTACAAACCTTATCCACAATCTGTCGACAACCCGGACTGTTCATAGATTCTTCACCTTCTTCTGTTGAAAAAACACACCTTGGGCAGTCAAAAAAAAACTGAAAAAAAACAATAACTTTTCTTGGTCAATTCAACCTACCAACCGTATAGAAAAATTATCCGAAAAAACAAGAGAAAAATTTCAAAATATTTCCACATCTTTTCCACACACTTTTCCACACACTCATACCTCGGCTGGGAGCGCGGACGGGGACGTCCGCAGTATCTACTATCACTGCATACAAAAAGAATAGGATGAAGTAGTTACTGCGGACGTCCCCGTCCGCGCTCCCAGACGAGGTTCTAAGGAATAACAAATTCCAAACCTATTAACCCATAAAACCATGCCGGCAAAAATAAATTTAATTTCATCTCAACACAAATTTAATTTCATCTCAACACAAATTTAATTTCATCTCAACACAAATTTTACCGCATCTTAACACAAAATTTTTTTCATCTTAACTTTTAATTTAAAAACGAAACTTCGTTTCTACAAGAACGAACCTTCGTTTTTAAACTTTTGAACTTTCGTTTTAGTAAAAACGAACCTTCGTTTTCAACAAAACGAACTTACGTTTTTATAGAAATGAACCTTCGTTTTTACTAAAATGAACTTACGTTTTTTCTAAAACGAAGTTTCGTTTTTAAATTAAAAGTTAAGATGAAAAAAATTTTGTGTTAAGATGCGGTAAAATTTGTGTTTACCAGTGTTGAAATTTATGTTGACATACTTTAAAATTTGTGTTGACATACGTTGAAATTTGAGTTGAGATGCTTTGAAATTTGATTTGGGATGCTTTGAAATATATTTTTATAGGCATTGAAATTTGTGTTTACTGGTGTCGGTTTTTCAGTTGAGTTGTGTTGTTGTCGAGTGGCTGAAAATGGGTGATTAGGTTTGTTTTGGGTCGTTAAAATGGGTGATATGAATATTTTTTGTTAATTTTGCAGATATAAAACAGATTTTGAATGGAAAAGATAGGTGTGTTCTGCAGTTCGTCTGACAGGATGGAGCAGAAATACTATGACCGTGCCCGCGAGTTGGGTGAATGGATGGGTCGCAGCGGCAAGACGCTGGTGTATGGCGGCATCAAGTGTGGAATGATGGAGGTGTTGGCTCAGGCGGTGCATGGGTCGGGCGGACGTGTCGTGGGTGTGGTGCCTACGGGACTGAAACTGAGGGAGACGCAGAGCGACGTGCTGGACGTGACGCTGTGGTGTGAGGATTTGACTGACCGCAAGGTGTGGTTGATGCAGGAGAGTGAGATTGTGGTGGTGTTGCCCGGCAGTGTTGGTACGCTGGACGAGGCGTTCACCGTGATGGGTGCTAACCAGGTGGGGATGCATGACAAGCGTACTGTGTTCTACAACGTGGACGGGTTCTACGACACGTTGCGCAGTTTTCTGGAGGAGTTGAACGGTCGTGGTGTGGTGAACAAGCCGTGGTCGGAATATGTTTCTTTTGCTGACACGTTGGAGGAGGTGGTTGCCCTATGCGAAAGGTAATTGGTATCGGCGAGACAATCTTGGACATCATCTTCAAGGATGGCCGTCCCACGGCTGCTGTGCCGGGTGGCAGTGTGTTCAACGGGATGATTTCTTTGGGACGTCTTGGTTGTCAGGTGGAGATGATAAGTGAAATTGGCAATGACCGTGTGGGTCGGTTCATCGTTGACTTCATGCGCGAGAACGGTGTGGAGAGCAGCCATGTGGCGATGTATCAGGACGGACGCAGTGCGATTTCGCTGGCGTGGCTGAACGAGCACAACGATGCTGACTACATGTTCTACAAGGACTATCCGAACGCGCGGTTGGAGGTGGACTGGCCTGAGATTGAGGCGGACGACATCGTGATGATGGGCAGTTACTTCGTGCTGAATCCGGTGTTGAGGGAGAAGGTGCGCAGTTTCCTGTCGTATGCGCGCGAGCGCGGTGCCTTTATTTACTATGACTTCAATTTCCGTTCGTCGCACAGGGACGAGGCGGTGCGGCTGCGTGCCGACGTGCTGGAGAACCTGGAGTATGCCGACGTGGTGCGTGGTTCGACCGAGGACTTGGACAACTTGTTCGGGAGGAATGACCCGGACGATGTGTACGTTCGCGAGGTGGACTTCTATTGTCACCACATGGTGTGTACGGATGCTGCCGGCGACATCACGCTGCTCACGCCGAGGCTGAGGAAGAACTACCACGTGGAGCGCATCGACACGGTGAGCACCATCGGTGCTGGCGATAACTTCAATGCGGGTGTGGTCTATGGGTTGTTGTGCAACGACGTGAAGCGGGACGACCTGGACACACTGTCTGAACCAGTCTGGGACCATGTCATCCAGACGGGTATGAGGTTCGCTGCCGAGGTGTGCAAAAGTTTTGAAAACAGCATATCGTGTGAGTTTGCAGGGAAAGAGAGTCAAGGGTAGAGAGTCTTGACTTTTCTAAAAACATAATTGTGAATAAGATAGAATGAAAGCAGGTATTGTGGGGCTTCCCAACGTGGGAAAATCAACCCTTTTCAACTGTCTGTCGAGTGCGAAGGCACAGGCGGCCAATTTTCCTTTTTGTACGATTGATGCCCAGATGGGGCAGGTGAGTGTGCCCGACGAACGGTTGACGAAGTTGGCCGAACTGGTACACCCAGGCCGGATTGTGCCGGCAGTCTGCGACATTGTCGATATTGCCGGCCTGGTGAAAGGTGCCAGCAAGGGCGAGGGACTGGGCAACCAGTTTCTGGGCAACATCCGTGAGTGTGACGCCATCATCCACGTGTTGCGTTGTTTCGACAACGGAAACGTGGTGCATGTGGACGGAACGGTCAACCCTGTCCGCGACAAGGAAATCATCGACACCGAACTGCAACTGAAGGACTTGGAGACGGTGGAGAACCGCATCAAGCGGGTGGAGAAACAGGCCAACGTGGGTGGCGACAAGATGGCCAAGGTGGAACTGGGCCTGCTGCTGCGATACAAGGAAGCACTGGAACAGGGACGGAGTGCCCGCACGGTGGAACTGCAGAACGACGAAGAGACTGCGCTGGCCCGTCAGATGTTCCTGCTCACCACCAAGCCCGTGCTGTATGTCTGCAACGTGGACGACGCCAGTGCCGCCGGCGGCAACGACTACGTCGAGCGTGTGAGGGAAGCGGTGAAGGACGAGGACGCGGAACTGATGATAATCAGTGCGCAGACCGAAGCCGACATTGCCGAACTGGAATCGTACGAAGAGAAGCAGATGTTCCTGGAGGACATGGGCTTGCAGGAAAGTGGATGCAACCGGCTGATAAAGGCCATCTACCGTCTGTTGAACCTGGAGACCTTCATCACCGCCGGCCCCATGGAGGTGAAGGCCTGGACCTATCGGCGCGGCTGGAAGGCACCACAGTGCGCCGGCGTGATTCACACGGATTTCGAGAAAGGTTTCATCCGTGCCGAAGTCATCAAGTACGACGACTACATCAAGTACGGGTCGGAAGCCGCTGTGCGCGAAGCCGGAAAGATGGGTGTGGAGGGAAAAGACTATGTAGTGCAGGATGGCGACATCATGCACTTCCGCTTTAACGTTTAACATTGGAAATCATGCTGAGAAACATTCTTTTTATCGACTGGCAACCCCAGGTAGAAGCCTTCCACGTCGGTTCGATGTCGGTGAGGTGGTACTCCCTTTGCTGGGCAGTAGGCCTCATCATGGCCTACCTCATCGTGCGTGAACTGTATGAACAGCAGCAGTTGGATCCGGCACTCGACAAGCGAGGCAAGAAAGTGAGCACGGGAAAATTTGATCCACTCATCTTCTATTGCTTCTTCGGCATCCTGATTGGAGCACGCTTGGGACACTGCATCTTCTATGAACCCAGTTACTTCCTGGGCAGTGCAAAGGGAGTGGTCGAGATGTTCCTGCCCATCCGATTTGCGGCAGACTCGTGGAACTGGCACTACACGGGCTACACGGGACTGGCCAGCCATGGCGGTACGCTCGGTCTTGCCCTGGCTCTCTGGCTCTATGTGCGCCACACGAAAGTGCCCATGCTCACCGTGCTCGACAATATCGCCATCGCTGCTCCTTTCACAGCCTTCTGCATCCGCATGGGCAACCTCATGAACAGCGAAATCATAGGCAGTCGGACCGATGTGCCTTGGGCCTTCATCTTCCACACCCGCGAAGCCCTGGTGGACGGACAACTCGTGCCGCGCCATCCGTCCCAACTCTACGAAGCACTGGCCTATCTTCTCATCTTCATTATTGGCTACTGCATCTATCGCAGCAACCGACACGAAGGCACCCGTATCAAGGTAGGCAAAGGATTCTATTTCGGCTATTGCATCACCACCATCTTTGTGTTCCGCTTTTTCATCGAGTTCCTGAAAATCGTTCAGGGCGGCACCGACGATGGCTCAACACTGCTCAACATGGGACAGATGCTCAGCATCCCATTCATCCTGGTGGGCTGCTGGTTCCTTGTAAAAGGACTGAAAAAAGATGCGTAAACTGAAGGTGACAGAAATGGGACGCCTCAGCGTGCAGGAATATAGGCACGCCGAGAAAATTCCGCTCGTAGTCGTACTGGACAACGTGCGCTCCATGTACAATGTGGGAAGCGTGTTCCGTACCAGCGATGCTTACAGGGTGGAACGCATCGTCCTGTGTGGCATCACCGCCTGTCCGCCCCATGTCGAAATCCACAAAACTGCACTGGGAGCCGAAGACAGCGTAGCATGGCAATTCTATCCGTCCACGCTGCAAGCAATCGACGCCCTCAAGTCGGAAGGCTACCACGTTTGGGCCGTCGAGCAGGCACAGGGCAGCACGACCCTGGACAGCATCGTGGAGGAAATGAAGCCCGACACACGCTATGCAGTGGTGCTGGGCAACGAAGTGAAGGGTGTGGACCAGACAGTGGTTGACAACTGTGCCGGCTGCATCGAACTTCCCCAGTTCGGCACCAAACACTCGCTGAATGTCTCCGTCACTGCAGGCATCGTCATTTGGGAGTTTGCAAAAACTTTAAGAACACTCAACAATACAATCTGACCATGCCCAAAAAAGACGAACTGACACCCATGATGAAGCAGTTTTTCGACCTGAAGGCGAAACATCCCGACGCCCTCCTGCTTTTTCGTTGTGGAGACTTTTATGAAACCTACGGCGATGATGCGTTCGTGGCGTCAGAAATCCTGGGTATCACGCTGACCAAGCGTGCCAGTGCCATCTCCTCCCGCAAGGACGGACAGACAGCCATGGCAGGTTTTCCCCACCACGCCCTCGACACCTACCTGCCAAAACTCATCCGTGCCGGAAAGCGAGTGGCCATCTGCGACCAGTTGGAAGACCCTAAACTGACGAAGAAGTTGGTCAAGCGCGGCATCACCGAGTTGGTGACACCAGGAGTGACCATGAGCGACACAGTACTGAACCACAAGGAAAACAACTTCCTGGCGGCTGTTCATTTCGGCAAACAAGCATGTGGACTGGCCTTGCTCGACATTTCAACGGGTGAGTTCCTCGTGGCCGAAGGGACTACGGACTATGTGGACAAACTGTTAACCAATTTCTCGCCCAAGGAGGTGTTGTATGAGCGTGGACGTAAACTTATCTTCGACAGCAACTTCGGAGGAAAATACTTCACGTTCGAGATGGAGGACTGGATTTTTGCAGACGAAACGTCTCGCAAGAAGTTGCTGCAGCATTTTGCGGTGAAGAACCTGAAGGGTTTCGGCATAGACCACCTGCGCAGCGGAGTCGTCGCGGCTGGTGCCATTCTTTTTTATTTGGAACAGACACAGCACACGCAGATTGGACACATACAGTCGATTGCACAGATTGAAGAGAGTCGCTATGTACGGTTGGACCGCTTTACCGTTCGTTCGTTGGAACTGGTAGACTCGATGAACGAGGGAGGCGATTCACTGCTGAAGGTGATTGACAAGACGGTGACTCCCATGGGCGGACGCCTGCTGCACCGTTGGCTGCTGTTTCCTCTGAAAGACATCGGACAGATTGTGGAGCGACAAAAGGTGGTGGAGCAGTTTTTCCGTGCACCCGACTTCCGCGACGAAGTGGAACAACTCATCGGACGCATCGGTGACATGGAGCGCATCAGTTCCAAGATTGCCACACAGCGGGTGTCACCACGCGAGATGGTGCAGTTGCGCGTGGCACTCGACGCCATTGCCCCACTGAAGCAAATGTGTGAGGCCAGCGAAGACGAAAGTTTGCAGCGCATTGGTCAGCGACTTTCGTTGTGTGAACAGTTGAGGGAGCGCATCCGCAGGGAAATCAAACCCTATCCGCCTTTGCAGACTGCCAAGGGCGGCGTGATGGCCGACGGCGTGAGTGCCGAACTCGACGAACTGCGGCAGATTGCCTATTCAGGCAAGGACTATCTGTTGAAATTGCAGCAGAGGGAAATAGAAGCCACGGGCATCAGCAGTCTGAAGATAGGTTTCAACAACGTATTCGGCTACTACATCGAAGTGCGCAACACATACAAAGACAAGGTGCCGTCGGAGTGGATTCGCAAGCAGACACTTGTGCAGGCAGAACGCTACATTACACAGGAACTGAAGGAATACGAAGAGAAAATCCTGGGTGCCGAAGAGCGCATCCTGATTCTGGAAAATCAACTCTTCATGCAGTTGGTGGCCAATGCCCTGGACGACATAGCCGCCTTGCAGTCCGATGCGGCACTTGTTGCGCGGATTGACTGCCTGCTTTCGTTTGCCACCGCTGCACGCCAGTACCACTACGTGTGTCCGGTAGTCGACAATTCCCTGATTACCGACATTCGCCAGGGTCGCCACCCTGTCATCGAGCGTAACATGCCCGTTGGCGAGCAGTACGTAGCCAACGACTTGCTGCTCGACAGTCAGTCGCAACAGATTATAGTCCTGACCGGTCCGAACATGGCGGGTAAGTCGGCCCTGCTGCGCCAGACGGCTCTCATCACCCTGCTGGCACAGATAGGTTCGTTCGTACCTGCCGAAAGTGCACGCATCGGCGTGTGCGACAAAATCTTTACACGCGTCGGTGCCAGTGACAACATCAGCATGGGCGAGTCTACCTTCATGGTTGAGATGAACGAGGCGGCCAGCATCCTGAACAACCTGACCGAGCGTTCGCTGGTACTGTTCGACGAACTGGGACGCGGTACATCGACCTACGACGGCATCTCCATTGCCTGGGCCATTGTCGAGCATATTCATGAGAACGCCAAAAGCCACGCACGCACGCTCTTTGCCACACACTACCACGAACTGAACGAGATGGAACACCTGTTCAGCCGTGTGAAAAACTACAATGTCAGTGTGAAGGAGGTCGACGGACAAGTCATCTTCCTGCGCAAACTCGAACGTGGTGGCAGCGAACATTCCTTCGGCATCCACGTGGCCAAGATTGCCGGCATGATGCCCAGCATCGTGCATCGGGCCGAAGAGGTGTTGAGTTGGCTGGAGAGCAACAATTCGGGCGACAGAATCAGTCGACCCCACACCGAGACGCTTTCCGCCCCGTCCGGCCAACAGACTCCCCAACTGTCATTCTTCCAACTTGACGACCCCGTGCTTAGCCAGATTCGCGACGAGATTCTCGGACTCGACGTCAACAATCTCACGCCCCTCAAGGCGCTCAACAAACTGAGCGAAATTCAACGAATCGTATCGGGGAAAAAATAGGGGAAAACTTTTAATTTTCCAGTTGCAAACTTTCCGCTGCAATGTCCTTGTGTAGCAATTTGGACACAGATTCGCGGAACTTTTCCGGATTTTCCGTCGTAAAATAGTGCACCTCTCCACCCGTCGAGAGTCGTCTGCGCATATTGTCGTGGCGCAAGAGATAGTCGTGCAGGCTCTCTGCAATGTAGCGTCCCTGGGGCACGAGCGTGATGTCGATGGGTGTGTAGCGGCGAATCTTCTCCATCATGAGCGGATAGTGCGTGCAGCCCAGGATAATGGTGTCGATGAGCGGGTCGGTCGACAACAACTCGTTGATATACTTCCGCACGAAGTAGTCCGCACCCTCACTCTCATACTCCCCGTTTTCAATCAGCGGCACCCACATCGGACAGGCCACGCCCGTCACCACCGAGCCTGGATGCAACCGCTCAATCTCCAGTTTGTAACTCTCCGACCGGATGGTGCCCTCCGTGGCCAGGATGCCGATGTGACGGCTGCGTGACAGCGACCCCACCACCTCGGTCGTGGGACGAATCACACCCAGTACGCGGCGGTCGGGACACTCCTTCGCTATGAAGTTCTGCTGAATCGAGCGCAACGCCTTGGCCGAAGCCGTGTTGCAGCCCAGCACCACCAGCGGACAACCCATGTCGAACAGCCGGCGCACCGCCTCGAGCGTGAAACGGTAGACAATGTCGAACGAACGACCGCCGTAGGGAGCACGCGCGTTGTCACCCAGATACACATAATCATATTCAGGCATGCGCGCACGTATGCCCTCAAGGATGGTCAATCCGCCATAGCCGGAATCAAAAACACCGATGGGAGACATAGGAAAAGTGAAAAATCAAAAAGAAGTTAAAGGTTAGAGGTCAGAGGTTAAAGGTTAAAGAAACTTCAACTTCAAAATTCGCTATTCAGCAACTTCAACACGTCAGCCGTGATGTCCGTACCCCAGTCGCCCCCCACAAAAGGAAAAGCACCCGCGTCGGTGTTGAGCACGAACGCATAGCCACGCTCCATGCCGATGCGGTGGATGGCATCGTCCAGCCGCTGTCTGAGCGGTGCCATCACCCCTTCCTCAGCCTCGGCCAACAACTGGCGGGCCTCCTCCCTGAACCGCAGGTTCTCGTCCATCAACTGCTGCAACTCCTTCTGCCGCTTCAGCAAAATGTTCTCGGGAAACCTCTGCTGACCCTCCACATACTCGGCAAACTGCTTCGAAAACTGCTCCTCACCCCGTTTCAGTTCTTTCTCGTATGTCTCGCGCATTGAAGCCAACTCCGCCTGAGCAGCGTCGTAGCCATCCATGCCCGTCAGCACGTCCCGGTGGCTCAGAAAACCGAAACTTATATGCTCCACCACCGCCTGCACCGGCTCGTCAGCCTGCGTCTCCGACTGTGCCGCAGCCACCAGGCTGCCCCACAGCAACAGTCCGCACAACACATATCTTCTCATAACAAACAAAAATTTATCTATCCTGCAAATCACTGCAAA
>FLNU01002370.1_pt1 | contig 17650 bp, 11 predicted proteins | sample 1140361 | NCBI WGS metagenome assembly FLNU01 (sample SAMEA3878206, study PRJEB12797) | bioreactor metagenome | biome: Moose rumen | place: Sweden | collected 2011-10 | reverse complement strand
ACTCAATTTATCTCTGCTGCAATCAATTGCAACATGTTTCACAAATTATTTGCCACGTAACCTACCACCCTATGCGGGAGAGGGTACGCACAATTAACTTGCGAAATTACAACTTTTTCCCTATATATCAAAATTTTTGCCCTATTTTGTGCAAAAAAATAATAAATTATGTATTATTATTCAATACAAGGTACAGAAATCAGTTACAAATACTAATGCACGCGTGGGAAGTGAAGCCGTCGATTATTATTTCAAGGTCGGCGGGCAAAGATATATGCCGAAGATAGTCGGTTTCTTCTACCGCAGGCAGACTATTTAACAAGTCTTCATCATAGATGTCCTGCGCCCGTGCGAATGGGTCAACATTGATATAACCGACATTAAAAGAAGTCATATTTTGAAAGAAATGTGAGCCTTGTGAGGGGTCAATACGGAAGTCTGGCAAAGCACATTCGATGATAGCCTTTGCCTCGCTAATATCGCTCCACACAACCGGAACACCAAGAGAGTCAATAGAAGAACCCCATCTGCCAAACCCTATCAAGACATAGTTCCTCTTCTCAGAACGCATTTTTGCGTTCCATTGTTTGAGAGTCGAGGCTATCTCTCGCGTCTTCAACGGACTGAAAGCATCTTTCTTGCAGTAGATAACATCCCTCACTCCGCTCACCTCTCCTGTACCGAGGGCATTATCCGAAAGAATAAGCGGGTGTGTTTGGTCCACTTTATCCCAATCTACTTTTGCATTAAGCGCGTCGGCAGATATAGGGCGGATTTGTAACACATTGAAGACAGAAGCAGGTATGTTAGAAGACTGCGCTCCACTTGACAGATTAGCCGCTTGCTTTCCGATATTCGCCGCAAATTCAATCTCCACAGGCGTATGTATCTCCTGCGCCGCTATATCCAAAAGGCGTTTCAATATATCTGCGAGAGGGAATGTATTAAATTTGAGAATGGGGGCAAAAGTAATAAAGCGCGGCCCCTTAGGATAGCAGGAGTCCACAATTCGCTGATTTTCGTAGTCGTAAGTAGATGCCACATGGGTGAGTGAGGTAAACGACTCACAATCGTGAATACTGAGACGGGTAAGATTGACTGCATCATCGGTCGAAGTCTTGAAACGAAGAGGCTGCATATTCAAGGCGAGCATCGACTGCTGCGTCTCTCGCATTGTCAGATCAACTGTCGAGGTCTGAAGTACATGTTTCGGATATTTTGGTGAGAACCTCAGAACCTGCTCACCATCAACCACTACTTTACCTAAGCCGTACGCCACTTTCACTATTCCATCTTCCGCTTTCTCATGCCCGACGGGGTAAAAATTGATACTTCTTGCCACGCCTGATATGGTAGGAAAGAATAATCCTACCTGAGTGTTACCGTCCGCAGATTTAACTATCTGCTCTTCACCACACACCTCCTGCACTATAATCGCCATTTTCTCTTCTGATATGAGGTTTGCGGTGGAAGTAATATAACCTCTCGCGGCAGAGAAATAGACAGAGGCATACACGCTCTTTATAGCCTTACCGAGCAAGCGCAGTTGCTGATCGGCATTCTCCGTTGACGGTATCATATAAGTTGAATAAACACCGGCAAAAGGCTGATAATAAGAATCTTCTAACTTACTCGACGAACGCACGGCAAGCGGTTTTTTGCTCACTTCAATAAACCGCCTCAGAGCATCGTTCATATCCTGCGGGAGAGAAGCGGCAACAAACTCCGACAATATCTCCTCATCGCTCAAATCTGACTCGATAACATATTGCAAGCCATTATCATCGATGAAGCGATCAAAATATTCGGTGGTGATAACCATCGTTCTCGGCACAAGAACACGCACCCCTTCCCACTCGTTGAGCAGGTTATGCTTGTGCAATATATGATTTAAGAAAGCAAGTCCTCGCGCTTTGCCGCCGAGCGAGCCGCCACCTAAGCGGGAGAACCGCAAGGTGTCGTTAAAAGTGTCCTGGTTATACTTGGCTACAACGCCCTGAGATTGGTGAATACGATAATCGTGAATAAGACGGATATTATTTCGGCGAACATTTTCTATGTCACTATCGTCTTTTATCGTTAGTTTTCTAACCTCTCGTCCCACATCGAATATACCGCGTGCAAACAGCCATTTAGAGAGATAGTTATTGTCAGACAATCGCCTGAACGCTTTCGCGGGTATAGTAGATATTATTCGCTCAAAACCTTCAAGGTCATTCGCTCTCGCTATTTCCTTACCGTTGTTAGGGTCTATAACCACAAAATCGCCAAAGCCGAATTCCCTACCTATATATTCGCTCAGTCCGCGAGATAAGGTCTTGCTCGATTTAACCACAAATCCGGCACCGAGTTGCTTTGCTATCTTTCGCATCGACTCTTGCGATGACTGCATCAATATCGGCATCGTGGGTATATCCTGCCGTATGAGCCGACAGAGGTCAACGCCGGCATCCAGTTTCTCCGTCTGCGGCGGGTCGCCGCGATGCAACACAAACCCTATATCTGTTATAACACCGATGATATTCTTTGAATAACGGTGATAAATACTCACCGCCTCATCGTAGCATGTCGCCATTAGCACCTTCGGTCTGGCGCGTTTACGTAGCAACTGCTGCTGCTCGTTGAGAGCATCGCGAATTGCAATACTGTTTTGCTGTAGTACAAGGCGATACAGCAAAGGCAAATAATAGGAGTAATAGCGAACTGAGTCTTCTACCAGAAGTATTGCCCTAACGCCTTCTTCTAAAATATCGTAATCAGCGTTGAGTTTATCCTCAAGCAGTTTGATAATCGCTATAATAAGGTCAGATGAGTTATTCCAGCAGAATATATAATCGATTGATTCATTCGACAGATTCTGCCGCTCATATACTGTTTTCGAGAATGAAGTAAGAAGAACGATAGGTGTATCGGGTGTAAGCCTTTTCATATCACCGGCGAAAGCGAAGGCGTTCTCTAATTGGGCATTGTTCATCACCATAACAAGGCTGAACTGCTCACCTTCCCTCACGAGGTTAAGTGCTTCCTCCGTTGTTTCTGTCCTAACAATACTCGGAGGGTTGCTCAAGTTCAATTCGGCATACTCCTGCGCTATCTGAACATCAATCCTGCCGTCTTCGTTAAGTACGAAACTATCGTAATTATTACATACAAGCAATATTCGCTTTATTCTAACCGCCATTAGGCGAGTGATATCTGTATTCATGACTTATCCGTATTCAGTTCTTACTCATTGCCCGTTTTTCGGCAATATTATTGTCTCACCGTATATCACTTCCTGCTTAGTTCTTCTTGTAGTAATTCAGCGGCATCTTGAACGCACCCTGCGCAGTCGCGCAAGACGACCTTGGTATCAACACCTTTCAGCAAACGACATTGTGTTGCGCCGTTCCGCATCCGGAACTTAGTCATTATCGTATTCATGCTCCGCCGCGCCTCAATCCTGTCGTTTTTGGCTAACCCTAAGATTATACCTGCTCCGACTAATGCACCGCAGGTACCTTCAGCATTGCCCATACCCGTGCCAAAAGCAGCAGCAATATTGTTTGCTGTCGCCTCGTCTAATCCTACCATGTCGGCGTATGTCGTTACTACTGCCTGAGCACAGTTATGTGAGCCTGCTCTTTTCTTCTCCGCTGCTTTCGCCGGTAAAGATATATCACTCATAACTTACTACTTTTCTTTAACTTCCGGATATTTTATCCGGTGGTGATTCATCGATATCAGTTTATCGGTGAATACCTGCTTTATTGCTTGTATATCTTTGAAGGTGAGCGGGGCGTTGTCAAACTGATGCTCCGCCATTTGTGCTTCAATCATCGAATTCACCATCGCTCTTATACTATCTTCTGTCATATCAGTGAGCGAGCGACTGCGTGCCTCTACCGCATCTGCCATCATCAATATCGCTGTTTCTTTGGTTGAAGGTGTTGGTCCCTGATAGCAGAAGAAATGCTCGTTCTCCATAATATCGGGGTTCTGCCTGTCTTCCTCAGAGAGATTATTGAGCCAAGTATTGTAGAAATAGCGTGTCTTGCTCGTCCCATGATGAGAACGAATGAAATCTATTACCACTTCGGGCAAATCATTCTTCTTCGCCAACTCCACTCCATCGCTCACATGGCGAATAATTGTCTGCGCAGCATCAATGGGAGACATCTTAAGTAGCGGATTTTCCCCAGGGCGCTGGTTCTCCGTAAAGAAATGCGGAGCATTCAATTTGCCTATATCGTGATAGAGGGCACCCGTTCTGACGAGCAGTGCATTCGCCCTTACCCGCTTTGCAGCCTCCATCGCAAGATTACTCACTTGCAGACAATGTTGGAAAGTACCTGGTGCTTTCTCCGCAAACGAGAGCATAAAATCGCTATTTACATTCGTTAATTCAACGAGGGTTATTGAACTGACGAGAGAGAACATCTTTTCAAACACATAGATGAGTCCGTATGAGAAAACGACGAGCAGTGCATTTGCGAGGAAATAGACATATATTTGCCAATGCAGCATATCCGGACTACCCTTTTCTGCAAGGATAACGGCGGTGTAAGACACGCAGTAAGATATAAATATCCAAAATGCCGTTTTTGCCAACTGCGATCTCTCCGCCATATCTTTCAGGCTTGACACAGCCACCATACCCGCTATTATCTGAACAATCAGAAACTCGTACGGCACAGGAGCGAGCATAGCGCAGATAAAGATAGTAACGAGATGCATATAAAGGGCAGTGCGAGAATCATAGAACACCCGCGTGATAATAGGCACCCACGCAAAGGGGACTATATAGATACTCAATGCCGTATATCTCACCGCAAGACAAGCGGTAACGACAATAGAGGTGATAAGAATCGAAAAGAATAAAATGGCATGGTTATCATTGAAGATGTCGGGTCTGAAAACTAACAGGTAAAGTGACATCATCAGCACGAATACCACTATTATTGTTACCAACCCCGCTACTTGCCATGCTGCCTTATCTTTGTTGATTCCCCTCTCTTCCTCCGTCAGTTTGAGCGAGGCGATTATCTGCGCCGTTTCTTCCGTCACGATTTCGCCTCTATCGATAATCTTTTCTCCTTTCTGCACCATACCCGAATAAATTGCGAGTTCCGCAAATTTCTGGTTGAGGCGGGTTTTCGTAAGTAAGGTATCAAGAGTGAGGTTCGGAACAAGCAATTTATTAAGAGACAGCCTATTCAGCATTGACATATCACCTTCCGGCGAACCGGATAACAAGTTATTATAGGCAGTCTTAGGCGTGAAGCAGTAGTCAATGGGATATGCTGTGGCTACATGTTTATCGTTAACTATCGCAAGTTGCTTGTAACCCTCATTTTGTATATCCGACATATCTTGCGCCGACATTATGCCCTGCCTATATATCTGCTTGAGTGTGCTTGAAAGATATATTTGCTCCCGCAGAGTGAGAATATCTCGTGCCGGAACCAATATAGAGTCGATATATTGCGTTGTATTAGTATTGATATTGAAGTATGGCGTGAAGGAGCGCTTCACCAACGCCTTTTCCTCCGACACTTGTGCGTCTGACTTATAGATAGGAAAATCGTATGGCGCCGTAATCAATCCGTAAGCCCACGGCTTGCCGACCTCTACTTTTTGACGATAACCGGTTGTTATACGAGGGTAACAAATAGCAATTACTATTACCATAACCATCAGCACAACAATCTTAAAAAGATTTTGCGCAAAGGGAGTATGAAATTCTACTTTTTTCATCACTTATCTCTTATCACTGATGTGGCGCACCCGTCTTGCCACTCTGTTTGTATAATATCTCCGTCCTTCACTTGCGTCCTGCTTTTGAGCAGTTGCCCGTTTAAGGTCGTTAGGGTGTAGCCTTTTTTAAATATCCGCTCGGGCGAACAAATATTGATATTATTCTCATATACTGCAAGTTGCATACTCTTGCTTCTAATAATATTTATAAATGCCGACCTGAGGCGGAGAGCAATGCTGTCAGCTCTCTGCCGCTTGCGTTCTACGAAAGCGATTGCAGTGCGATGTAGGCGATTATCAAGTTCTACAAGAGAGGTCAGTTGTTCTGCCATTAATCCTATAAAAAACTCTGCTACGGCAGTCGGCGTTTTCAAACTTCTATATGCTACCATATCTAAAAGTGAGACATCTCTTGTATGCCCTATGCCCGTTATCACGGCAGTAGTAGAGCAAGCGCAGGCTACTGCAAGGTCGTAATCATCAAAACAGCTCAAATCTGTTGTAGCCCCGCCACCGCGGATAATAACAATAGCGTCAAAGCCTGCCTCTTGATTGATAGTTTTTATCGCCTCAATAATCGTTTTTGCAGCATTCTCGCCCTGCATTGCAGCTTCGAAAAGCGTTGTGTGAAAGGCAAAGGAGTAATTGTTTGATTTCAATTGATGTTCAAAATCTTGATATCCCGCAGCACTCTGCGATGAGATAACCGCTATGCGTTTAGGTAAGGTGGGAAGTGAGAGCAGTCTCTGCTTTTTGGTCATTCCCGTCTTCTCTAATTTGGCTATATTCTCTTGACGCTTCATTGCTATATCTCCAAGACTAAAAAGCGGGTCAATATCGTGAATGGTAAGACTGAATCCGTAAAGACGATGAAAAGAGACGCTAACCTGCGCAAGAATGCTCATTCCGGGCTGTAGTGTTCTATCTGTCGCTGCCGTAAAACGGCGGGACAAATCGTACCAAACATTTGCCCAGCAATTAGCACGAACCTTGGCTATATTACTCTCTATCAGTTCCATATAGCAGTGTCCGCCCGTGCGGGCAGACAAACTGCTAATCTCAGCCTTGACCCAATAGCGGTCAGGCAGATTATCGCTCAATATTAAGCCAACGGCTTCGAGCAGTTCAGATAGAGTATAAGTAATCAAAGTAGTGTATATAATCTGTTGCCGTCAATAATCTGACATTCGCTGTCGTGAAGCGGGATTTGAGGAGCAGCAACGCCGTCCCCTATTCTCAAACGCGGGTTAACCTCTATATGCATCTCGTCGAATAACTTTTCTTCTATGAGAGCATGCAGTATCTGTGCACCGCCTTCAACTAAAACGGAATGTATATTCATTGCTCCTATCTTGCGAAAGACATCGTGCAGGTCATCGGTATCATGCAGAATTATAGTTTTAGGGACATTAGTAAGATAGTGAGAAGGTTTGTCGGCATCGTGCAAAACGGTAAACGGGACATTTATTCTATGCCGTCTGTCGAGCACGATGCGGACAGGGTTTCTACCCTGCCAATGAGTGTTGGTCAGGTGAGGGTTATCAAGCAAGATGGTGCCGCTACCTACCATAATTGCCATATTCTCCGCCCGCATCTTATGCACTAACTGCTTTGTCTGCGGAGTACTGATAGCTAAAGGTTCTCCCGCATTAGTGGAGAACGTCTCCGAACGTTCTGAATTACATGTGCCTGCACATTCCGGTGCGTTGGAAGGGATATCTCGCTTGTAGTCAAGAAATCCGTCTGCCGTCTGCGCCCATTTGAGAATGATATAAGGTCGCTTGTGTTCATGCAGCATCAGAAAACGCCTGTTAAGATATCGACACTCTTTCTCTAAAACTCCAACCGTCAGTTCTATTCCTTCTTGTTGCAATCTTTCTATACCTCTCCCCGCAACTTGCGGGTTAGGATCTTTCATCCCGCATACTACTCTTTTGGGTCTTTTACTGACAATCAACTCAGCGCAAGGCGGAGTTTTTCCGTAGTGGCTGCATGGTTCAAGCGAGACATAGAGAGTAGCACTATGTATCTGTTCGCCGGTAACACCTTTCCGCTCTGCGTCAAGAAAGCAGTTGACTTCAGCATGCGGGCCACCGAATTTTTGATGCCAACCCTCTGCAAGTATAACACCTTCATCTGACACAAGTACAGCCCCAACCATCGGGTTAGGAGCCACATAGTACTCTCCAAGTTGAGCCAACTGAAGGCACCGCTGCATATATTGATTATCGTTCAAGTTGCTGTAGTTCTTTATATGTAAATCCTCGTGCAAGCAGATAATTTATTAATTTTGCCTCAGCCACATCGGCTTCATTCTCCTTATATTCCTTCATTTTCTTCTCGGCGAGGCGTTGCAGAACTTGCATATATTCGTCTTGCGGGAAATCTTTAAGTGCCGATTTAATATCATTTAAAGGCAACCTTTTGGCAGCAAGTGCAGCCCGTATTTTCTCCCTTCCCCACGACTGAAACAGCACCTTATCGTGCACAAAGGCGCGGCAATAACGCTCAGAAGATATATATCCGTTATCAATAAGATTATCAATAATCTCATCTATCTGATTGATGTCTGCTCCCCAAGCGTACAGTTTGTTACGCACTTCCTGCTCGCAGTGTTCACTGCGAGCACAATATACTTCTGCTTTCGAAAGGACATTTATATCCATTATACAATAGTGGAGAACGTCTCCGAACGTTCTGGATTACTTACTCCTTTATAAGTAAGGTCTATGGTCGTTGGACATACAGATATAAATCCACTACGTAGGGCGTGTTGGTCGGTATCGGTTGCTTCAGGTTCTGTATCAACGAAATAGCCGCCAAGTTTGTGGCACGCCACCCCTTGCTCGTCTTGCGTCTCGGTCATTTCTTCCGTCCAATACCCCCGTGCCTGACGAGTAAAGCGAAAACCTTCAATCTTACCTTTCGGAGCATTAATATTCCAACAAAGGCGATCGGTGCTCTTCGTATAAGGCTCGCCGTCAGAGGTGTAATACAGCATCTTTGTTAGTGGCACAAGATATGGTTCAAACTGCGAGAAGTCTGCATCAGGCTCATGGTCGCAGATAGAGAACCCGATAGCGGGGATATTATTTTCTATTCCCACAAAAACCGCCCCCATCGTTCCTGAATATCGGGCATTAACTGTACTATTATCGCCGTGATTGATACCGGCACAAACGAGGTCAGGACAGCGGTCGCGCATCAGTACCTGCATTCCCATTTTTACACAGTCCGCAGGTGTCCCGCTGCAAGTATAAACGGAGAGGCTGTGCAAATCATCTTGTGCCGCCTCGTCTTTTATATGTTTCAAATATAGCGGATTATTAAATGAAACAGCACTCGACATACCCGATTGAGGCGTTTCGGGAGCAACGACGACGACATCTCCTAACTGTCGCATCGCTGCAATAAGCACATTCAGCCCCTTTGCTCCCCAACTGTCATCATTTGAAATAAGAATAGTCATCTTTATTTAACCTCTTGTCATTTATTTACTACCTGTCAGTCTTTTTATCTCAGCTATAATCGCGTCAGCAAATTTCTGCGCTTGTTCCATTGTCGGGGCCTCGGAATAGATACGGACAATAGGTTCGGTGTTCGACTTACGAAGAAGCACCCACCCCTGCGGGAAGTTAATCTTAACGCCATCGCGATCGTCTATATCATACATCTTATATATGCCCTTCAACGCAATGAGAATAGTATCGATGTCCATCTGAGGAGTCAGTTGCAACTTATTCTTCGATATTTGATAGTCGGGATATTCAGCCCTCAGTTGGGATGTCTTGCATTTTTTATGTGCTAAATGTGAGAGGAAGAGCGCGATACCTACAAGTGCGTCTCTGCCATAATGAGATGCGGGATAGATAACTCCTCCGTTACCTTCGCCACCTATGATAGCACCTGTGCGTTCCATCTCCGTTGTCACATTAACCTCCCCCACTTTCGAGGACGAATACACACAACCGTGTTTCTCTGTCACATCTTTTAGAGCACGAGAAGAAGACAGGTTGCTGACAGTGCTGCCCTTAGTATGCGAAAGGACATAATCTGCGCAAGCAACTAAGGTGTATTCCTCACCGAACATTGATCCGTCTTCCTTGATTATAGCGAGTCTGTCCACATCGGGGTCAACAACGAAGCCCACATCTGCTCTGCCGTCGTGCATCAGATCAGAAATCTGCGTCAGATTCTCCGGCAGTGGTTCGGGGTTATGTGGAAAATTGCCGTCGGGAGTGCAGTTCAGTTCGATAACATTCTTCACACCTAATGCTTTGAGAATAGCGGGGATAGCAATACCTCCCACTGAATTGACGCAGTCGATAGCCACGGTGAAGTTTGCCTTTTCTATTGCCTCTTTGTCAACAAGTGGTAAAGAGATAACATTCTCAACATGATAAGGCAGATAATCTTTTTTTGTTTCGATGCCTAATTCTTCAACCTCTGCAAAGATGAAATCATCTTTTTCGGCAATTGCGAGCACCTCTTTACCCTCTGCATCGGTTAAGAACATACCTCGTTCGTTGAGCAGTTTGAGTGCGTTCCATTGCTTTGGATTATGGGAAGCAGTGAGAATAACACCTCCGTCTGCTTTCTCTCCTATCACTGCCAATTCGGTTGTCGGGGTCGTGGCAAGACCTATATTTATAACATCGCAGCCCATACCAAGAAGAGTGCCTACAACTATCTTCTCGACCATCTCGCCCGATACGCGTGCGTCCCGTCCGACGACAATTCGCAGTTTCTTATCGTCTTTCTTCCGGCTGACAGCGTACGCAGCAGTGAAGCGAACTATATCGAGAGGGTTAAGTCCTTCTCCGACGCGACCTCCTATCGTGCCGCGAATACCTGAAATAGATTTTACAAGTGACATAATTATTTACCTTTTACACATTTACCTTTTAACTCATTCCTCCACAGCAGTTTATTGCTTGGGCGGTTATATATGAAGAGAGGTCTGAAGCGAGGAAGAGTGCCACTTTCGCCACTTCTTCCGGTGTACCGCCACGGCGAAGCGGTATCATACTTACGAATTCTTGCAGTTTCTCTTCCGGTAGGTTCTTCGTCATATCAGTCAGTATAAAGCCCGGGGCGATGCAGTTTGCCCTTATTCCCCTTGACCCTAACTCTTTTGCGGTGGATTTAGTGAGTGCAATGATGCCCGCCTTCGATGCGGCATAATTGGCTTGCCCTGCGTTGCCGCCTATGCCCACTACAGATGACAACGATATAATACTCCCTCTGCGTTGCGATAACATAACAGGTGCACAAGCGTGGATATAGTTGAACGCTGATTTGAGGTTGACGCGCAATACCTCGTCCCACTGTGCCTCACTCATTCGTAAAAGCAGTCCGTCGCGAGTGATACCTGCATTGTTAACGAGAATATCTATCTTGCCAAACTGCTCTTTTACCTGTTTGACAACCTCGTGCGCTGCTTCGAAATCAGAAGCGTCACTCACGTAGGATTTCGCTCTTATATTATTATTCTCAAGTTCTTTTATCAGTTCGTTTTCCCGTTCACCGAGAGCGATGTCGGTAAAGGCAATATCGCAACCTTCCGAAGCAAAAAGCAAAGCTATTTGCCTGCCTATGCCTCTCGCAGCGCCTGTTATCAGAGCTACCTTATTTTCAAGCAGTTTCATTAAAAATCAAAATTGAAAAATTAGTAATATTATCTCGCCTTAATATGCGATGCATTTTTTGAATGTTCTCAAACGTTCTCCACTTTTGAACGTTCGGAGACGTTCTCCACTATTTTTTGAATGTTCTCAGACGTTCTCCACTTAATGTTTCCTTTATTTGCAATTAACTTCGAGTTTGCGGCAAATAAGCAGTTTCTCCTTTGCGAGTTTGGTCTGCTGCCGTAACTCTTTTTCAAGAGTCAGAATAGTCTGAGCATCTTGCCGGTCATTCTTATTGATGCTGTAAGATTGACGAAGCGATAGCAGTTGAGCCGCTTTCTGCTCTATATCTGCTGATATATTGACATATTCCTGCGCATATACTTTAGCCTCATCGGAGCAGAACATGTCAAGAGAATTATAGTAGGTGTCGCCTGAGATTAAAATTTTGGGGATGGCGTTTTGCGGTTTGCTTTGGTCAATATTCTGCGCTTCATCCTTTTTTGCAGTATTTTGCTCTTTTTCTGTGCTAATCACCTCTGCTGTTCTCACTACTGTCTTCAGTTGAGCATAGTCGCGCACATACTGTTCCGACGAGTCGCGCAAAATCTGCTTTTCCTCGTTAGGAATGAAAGAATATAAGGTAAGTACGCCTCTCTCTGCTTGTCTGTCAGTGAGGAGATAACCGGTTTCGCTTATCTCGTCAATAAAATAGAGGTAATCGTTTGCGAGAGAGTTAAAGGGAATACTGAGCAACTGAGGTGTCAGCCAAGTATCGGATGAAGGATTATAGCGGGTGACATATATATCCCACTCTCCGAGACCTTGATTGGATAGGGCTGAATAATAGAGCGTTACTCCGTCAGGAAGAAGGAAGGGATAACCTTGTGTATTGTACTGATTGATGATATCGGGCAATGTATCCAGTGCTGACCAAGATTTGTCTAATAGTTTCTCCTGTTTGGCAATCACTATGCGTCCGCTGTCTTTTTCTCTCACAGCTATAATACGCCTATCAGCGCGTTCGTTAGTATAAGTGAAATTGCCGTTTGTAAAACTGAACGTTCCTTGTTCTTTCGGCAGCGGAATACGATTAAGCAACTCATTTGCGGGGAAAGAAACGGAGTCGATAAAAGTGATATCTTCCGTTCTTGCAAGCATTTTTTCCGCTCTCTCAGCCCGCTTTATTTGCTCTATAACCTCACTATATCTTTCGTTTCCCTCTCCGATACCATCGAGATAAGATTTGTACATTTGTTTGGCTTCCGTGAAGCGATATGCCACATAATACAGGTCTCCGAGGTAGAGGTTGCGGAGGTTATACTTGTCGCCTGCCGCCTCAAAATGCCGGATTGCATTTTCGTTATCTCCCAACTCCTGCTCGCAACGAGCAAGACGATAGGTGTAAAGAGCATTTTTAGGACTGCTCTTATGAAGAGACAAGTATAACTCTCCTGCCTCTGCGTATGCTCCCTCCTGAAAGAGAGCATCAGCGCGCTGCACCACCGTAGCAGCATTGGCAGTGGTCAGCAGTAAAATATACAATATAAGAAAAATCTTTCGCATCATTGCGGCATAGTAGAAGTTATATACAAAATGCAAAATTACTGAAAATTATCCGAGTAGTAAAGAAAAATGTTAAAATTCCGTTTCTTTCGTTTTTTTCCCATATTCATCAGAACGTTCGGAGACGTTCTCCACTGTTTTCATTAGAACGTTCGGAGACGTTCTCCACTATTGAGAGAAGCTAAAGAATAGCGTCTCTACCGCCAGACGTTCGGAGACGTTCTCCACTACTATTTGTCGAGGAAAGGCAGGAATACTTTTGCGCCGTTTCGGGCTTTCTCGTCATGTGCTTCAAGCACTGCTTTCACTCTCTCTTTCTTTACTCCAAAACGAACGCCTATCAATATATTAACTGACCAGTCCCAACTATTCAGTCTCAAATTTTCCGTTTCCTGTGTTTCTTTTGTACGGAAGCGGATATTATTAAACTGTCCGTAGGCAGCAAGGCTGACCCATTTATTTGCCTCCCAAGCGACAGAAGCGCGGGCAGTCCCCGTGAAATAGACGGGGAAACGCGGTTTGGGGACACTGCTTAGTTGGATAGGCGTATCCCCAATCTTATCGTTCCAAGTGAAAACTGCATGATTGAAGACGACAATCATAGGCATAGCGGATATATGCAGCATCACCTTACCTCTATTGGGAGTGTAGTTATACCCGTAGCCGGCACCCAAAGCAATCTGATAAAGGTTTATCTCGTTAATATAATTGAGTCCTTCTGTTATATTTTCGTTTACAGTAACGAACGAGTTGCCTCGATATTGAGCATTAACAAGGAATGAACCGGCAGGTTTGAGTTGCCTATAGCCTTGGCGGATACTCGCGGAAGGTGAGTACTTTTTATAGTTAAAGGCGTAGAAGAGATTAATGAGCGTCGTCTTTATCTCCATATCATTATCTTTGAAAATAATAGGAGGATTATTACCGACGGGTTGGAAATCGCCTGACATATTTGCGTAGGTATAATGCGATATCTCTATTCCGCAAGTCCTGCCATAGAAGGCGAAGTTGAACTTTTGAGTATAAGAATGTAGCGGGTCCCACGCAAAAGACAGACTTATTCCTCTGTAGTTGATATCAAAACCGAGGTCAACCGATGGGCGAGAGTGAATATTAAGAGCAACATTACCCTTATTGATAATGTCGTAAGCCTGTAGTCCGGTTAAATTTCCCGTTTCGCTGTTGGTGAACGATAATCGCCAACAGTTTTCATGAAAAGTGAGGTAACTGCTATCAAGTTCGTTGAGTAAGATCTTTTGGATGAAGCGATCGAGGCGATAGAGGAATGTCTCGGTGTTGGTATAGTGAGGTTGTGGTGCTTGCAAGTCGGTATATTGATCAGACTGCTCGGAAAGTTCCTCGCTATGCACTGCTACTGCTCCCGTAAGGAGCAGTAGCAAGCAAAATGTGGTTTTTACATTCATCTAAAAATCGAAAGTCTAAGTGACTAAGTTCTTCACTATTGAGAGACGCTAAAGAATAGCGTCTCTACCGCCAGACGTTCTCCACTATCTTACTACTTTGATTGTCTTGCCTGAAGGAGTGACAATGAGGTAGAGACCGTGTGGCAGGGCACTGAAATCGTAGTCGTTATTTGTGGTGGTAAGCAAGTTACCTGTCACGGTATATATATTCACGAAAGTCGAGTACGGATTACGGAGCGTCATTCCGGCGAGCCACAAGCCGCTATCTTCAGTATCGTCAAGAGCATCAGCGGTAGTGGCAAAAGCGACATAGACATGCGTGTTGATATAGTCGCTTACCGTAAATCGGAGTCCGTAGTGGTTATCGCTCAGGTCAACTGTCTCGCCGCTTGCAGGTGTTACGAAGGTTGTCTTGTCAGCAAGCGTGATAGTCGGTTTGACAGCAGCGAGATTGGTGCCTTCAGGGAGAACGATATTGATAGTATTATCAGACTCATCAATAGTTGCGGCAACCCCGTCAATTGAGAAAGAAGTGATACGCAATTCCGGGGCAGTAAAATCAAAAGCATCCGAAGCACAGAGGTAGTCTATCATATTAGAGATTAGAGTCTTACCATCTGCGGTGAGGTTAGCGGCACTCTTATGGCCGATAGGCAGAGTGAGATATTTAGCACCTCTAACAGCAGCAGGTATCTCGTGTATAAACACTGCCTCGTCGCCGTCATTGATATATTCATCTCCGCGTTTAGCAGATGTAGCGAGGCAATATCCGCCTTTGGTATCCACGCCTGCCGTCATCAGTCCTTTTGTCCCGCTAACGCTGCTAATAACCTGAATACTATCAGTGGCAAGATGGTTGAAGATTGGGTGCGAGGGCTGACGAACTGCTATTTTTGTTCGGTTGATAGATCCATTATCAGGGTTACCCCAGTTGAGACGCGAAGCGGTGTAGGTGAATATCTTCATATTCAACACGGGCTTCTGCAGGTTGCTAATAATACCGATAACCTCCTCATTGTCGGCATCTACATCTTCTGAAATCACTATAAAGTCGTAAGTTGCATATTCACTTGCGCTAAGCAATGCTCCCCCCGCCGGTCGTGCGAAGTAGTTATACTTAGTGATGAGATATGAATACGCTCCACCTGTCTTATTCTCTTTCGACTTGTAGAGATAGAGCATTGACTTTGTTGCTCCCGGTACTGTTGTCGGTGAGTTCGACTCCACAACAACCACGCCCGTGAGTGTATTTGCCCCCGCAAGAGTAACGGTATAGGTGAAAGTGCCGACCATTGTAGGCGTACCACTGAGACTAAGCGTGTTGGCATCAGCATCGTGGGTGAAGGTTAGTCCTGCCGGTGCAGTACCCGTCCATTGCCACGACAGAGCACTATCATCGATGCTATAATAGCGGATAACGACCGGCTGCATTGCCGATTTCTCATACACACTGATCAGCGTGTCTGCATCTTGCACATACTCCACCTTCGAAGATACTTTAAAGGAACCTGTAATTGTGCTTACTACTGTTCCGTTCTCATCGCGAGCGGAGATAGTGTAACTATATGTACCATCCGGACATTCGGCATTACCCCCAATCGTTAGTGTATCGGCATTACCTTTTATCAGACTGATGCCTATGGCCTCTGCTCCGTTCCATGTAAGTTCTGCATCGGAAATACGATTTTTCAGATAGTAAGTTATGGGGCGTATAGATTGCGTCTGTAGTACTGTTTGGGAAGAGTCGTTGCCCGCTACATGCTTCAGTTTAGGCACATAAGCAAGGCGAAGAGAGAAAGCAGTGAATTTGTTGTTGCTTGCTCCAACACCTTTGACGGTTATGATATGCTCAAGCGGCGAAATATCGAAGCGACGGACACTGAATGAACCACTGAGCGACATTGATTGTTTCACGCCGTCAACATAAACCTCAAAATGCTTACCTTTAGATTCTGTAGCATTATTATCTGCTCCGAGGAAACTAAACTGGTCGTAACCGCGAATACGCAGTTGCATTTCGGCATCGTTTGCCATGTTCACACGCCTTATATAATCGGCATATTCATCCATTGGTCCGCCGCTTTCGCTTCCCGCACCGCTATAGGCGAGCGAGAACCACCCGTCGTTGGCGGATAGCGGACTGCTACCCGCGGAAGATATGCCGTTTGTCTTGTCAGTAGGTTGAGTAGCAATAATTTCCTTACTATTGGCATCGCGGGTAACATAATAGACCTCATACTCCCTGCCGCTATATGTAGCAAGCGGGGTGTTGTAACCTGCCGAAGACTCATAAATTTCCGTTTCGTGGCAGGTGAGGCTTGATGCCGGCAGAGCAACGGAGAAGGTGACACGGTAGGTTTGCGTCGTTATGCCGTCTTCCGCTGTAACGAGTATAACAGCAGTGCCGGTTGCGGAGGTGGCCTGCGTGATAACTACTGTCGCATTATTATCGCTCTTTGTTGCCGCAACTATAGGCGCAGATGTAGTACCGGACGGCAGTTCAACGGTGTAGTTATAAATAGTGGCAGAGAAATTAGGCACTGCCGTACCACCATAGGTTATGCCCGTCAGGGAAGCATCGGATGACGCGGACGGAGCAATGGTTACCGTTACCACATAGGATGTCGTCTCGCCGGTACTACTTGTGAGAGTGAAGGTTACCGGATTAGTAAAATCAACGGGACCAACCGGAGTATATGACTGCATATTCTTTCCTGTCAAAGTAGGCGTGATAGCGGTTACATCAGTGCCGTTGGGTACTGTTATTGCAACAGTATTGAGGACGATATCTACCGTCCCGCTATAACTGCCTATTGCAAAAGTGAGCAAGACCGGCGCATTCGATGCCACTGTGAAAGTGACAGAATAAGTTTCCGTTGTTGTTCCGTCTTCGGCAGTAACGAGGACAGTTGCGGTGCCGGGAAGTGATGTAGCCTGCGTTACATTTACCGTTGCCGCACTGCTGTTTGCCGTTGCTACGATGGTCGGAACAGAGGTGGTACCGACAGGCAGTTCAACATTATAAGTCTTTGTTGAGGAAGAGAACGAAGGTACTTCGATGCCATCGTAGGTCAGCGCAGAAAGGGAGGCATCGTGCGATATAACAGGTCCGGCTGAGTAGGTTATGGTCAAATCGTCCATCCATATAATTTTTCCGCTTGAACTCGGCTGATTGAAGGTAAACCGCAAATAACCGCTCACTGCGGAAGAAGGCGTTATGGTGAATTCATAAAAGGTATTGTTTGATATTGACGAAGGTGCACCAGGCAGAGAATTAAAAACCGTCAGTTCTAAGAT